>OOBS01000001.1_pt1 | contig 256244 bp, 198 predicted proteins | sample 1671381 | NCBI WGS metagenome assembly OOBS01 (sample SAMN06348151, study PRJEB24527) | human gut metagenome | biome: human gut; feature: ankylosing spondylitis patient; material: feces | host: Homo sapiens | place: China | collected 2015-10 | reverse complement strand
TTGAATTCCTGGTTGATTTTAACAACCTTGAATTCCATAGTCTTACCTACGAATACATCGTAGTCACGGATAGGTTTCACATCAATCTGAGAACCCGGCAAGAATGCTTCAATACCGAATACGTCAACAATCATACCACCCTTAGTGCGGCACTTGATGTAACCCTTAATGATTTCTTCGTTTTCAAGAGCAGCGTTAACACGATCCCAAGAACGAGTAGCGCGAGCTTTCTTGTGAGACAAGATCAACTGACCTTTTTTGTCTTCCTGGTTTTCGATGTACACTTCTACAGTGTCACCTACTTTCAAATCCGGATTGTAACGGAATTCGCTCAATGGAATGATACCATCTGATTTGTAACCGATGTTTACAACCACTTCGCGTTTGTTCATTGCGATTACAGTACCGTCTACAACCTCACGGTCATTTACTTTGTTCAGCGTGCTGTCATAAGCTTTTTCAAGATCTTCTTTGCTTACGTTCGTTGTTGCATCACCGTTTTCATACGCATCCCAGTTGAAATCTTCAATAGGAGCAATGTTCTTTAAGTTTTCCATTAAATAAAAAAATTGTTTTTAAATAACTAATTGTGTTAGACTTTATATTGTTTATATAAATCGGCTGCAAAGGTATAATAAAATCCTGAATATTAAAAGGCTTGCTTGCTTTTTTTAAGGGTAAGGAAAATAGAAAAACCAGAAAAACGCTCAGCAAGGGAGGTTTTTCCGGTTTTTTATGAGTTTTTTGGATTTTCTGTTAGTTTTCAAGTGAATAGTCAATGGTGGTGACTACGCGTATCTTCTTGATATAAGGGGTGTTGGGGTCGCGGTCGGTGATGCTGAACTGCCCCTGGTTGGCCTGACGGATTTTGCCGAGGTTACTGCCGGAATCCTTGGCAAACTTTTCGGCTGCTTCGCGTGCGTTTTTGGTGGCTTCTTCAATCATCTGTGGTTTTACCTTGTTCAAGTCGGTATATTCATACTGCACCTTGTACTGGTATTCTCCGGAGGTGATGGCGATGCCTCTTTTCAGCAGTTCTCCCTGCTCACTGATGAGTCCACGTATCAGATCTACCTTGTCGGAAGTTACGGTGATGACAGTGGTCACATTGTAGCGGTTGGCCGGGTTCTGGTTGTTGCCATAACGTTCGGCAGCCAGGTCGATGATTTCCGGAGCGTTCACACTGATTTCCTGCTCTGTCAGTCCTTTTTCTTTCAAGAAACCGGTGATGGTCTGATTGGAACGCTTGATGTCGTCGTACAATCTTCCCAAATCATTTCCCAGGCTTTTGTACACCAGTGGCCAGGTTACTTTATTGGCAGGTACTTCTATTTCGGCCAGTCCTTTTACGGTGATACTGCGGTCTTTTTCTGCAAACTTACTGAATCCTTTTTCAATGAATACGCCTAACAGCAGCAGGCCGATGGCCAGAATAATGGCTTCGATTCTAAAGTTCTTCATGATGATTTTTATTTATAGTTAGATATTCGGAATCTGAGTGCAAGGTATTGAAAATTATTTGATTTTCCAACGATTTTCAAATGTCTTTACGTTCGTGTGAAAACGCACTTACGTTTTTCAGGAAGGTGAAAGCCCTTCAATTCCTGTATGGGAGACTGAATGAAAATACCGGTGTGGAGGTTGAATTTTCGGGCGGTTTCCTTCAGTTCGTCCTGGAAAAACCATGCGATGGAGCCTACAAAAGAGACGGGAATCCGGTTATGCTCCGGATAGGAAAGAATGTTGCGGCGGAAAAATTCACCAAAACATTCAATTAGGAATTCTCGGACTTCCGGTTGATGCTTGTGCTTATATATATAAGGTGTAAGACTGGCCAAAAAACGGTTACCCTGCGGCTGTCTGTACACTTTATCTAAAATCTCTGCTACGGTCAGGTTATATTCCTTCAATAAGCCTTCCAGCAAGCCGGAAGGTAACTGCTGCTTGATGCAGTCGCCTATAAATCGTTTTCCTAAATAGGCTCCGCTTCCTTCATCTCCTAAAATATAGCCTAATGGAGGAGTGTTATGCGTGATTCGTTGACCATCGTACAAGCAGGAGTTCGCCCCTGTTCCTAATATGCAGGCAATTCCCGGCTGATGCTTGCACAATGCACGGGCAGCTCCAAGCAAATCACCTTCCACCTGGATGGTTGCGTGAGGGAATGCTTCGGCGAGTAAACCGGAGAGCTTGCCGGCTTTTTCAGGGGTACAGCCAGCCCCATAAAAGAAAATGGCTTTCACTTCTTCTTGTGGAAAAGGCAGTTGTGCAAGCAGGCTTTCCTGAAGAAGCTGTTTTATTTTCTCTTCTGTCAGATGAAAAGGGTTGATACCTTCGGTGTGAACAACCTGGCAATCGTGTAACGTGTTTCCGAAGCACCAGTCGGTTTTGGTCGCTCCGCTATCGGCTATGAGAATCATGTGAAAAGCAGAATTAGAAAGGTAGAAAAAGAAAGAAGACGGAACATGCCGTCTTCTTTTTATGATTAAGTAAAAATTAGATTATGAATGACAGTGTCCGCAACCGCCACCGCAGCAGCCGTCTTCTTCAGCTTCGTGTTCGCCGCAACCGCCTCCACAGCTGTCGCAACCACATCCGCAGCCTTCACCGCTCATCAGTTTGAGGATGCTTTCCATTTCCTTGTTGGTTGCATCGCGCATTTCCATTACGGTACCTTCAAAAATCAGGTCTTTACCAGCATGCGGGTGGTTCAGGTCGAGCACCACTTTATCTTCAGTGATTTCGCCTACATTGGCATAGAACTGATGGCCTTCTGCATCGTTCAGCATGATGATGTTGCCTTCGAAGATATTGTCGCTATCGAATTTTCCGTCCGGACCGCAGAACATAGACTTGGGCACCTGGCGTACGTTGTCTTCGTCTCTTTCGCCGTAAGCTTCCGCACAAGGGATTGTAAAGTTGAAGTTGTCACCTTTCTTCAGTGCCAAGATTTCCTTTTCGAAGCGTTCCAAAGTATAACCGATTCCTGAGATGAACTGGAACGGATGGCTTGCAGGGGCTTCTTCACGTAATTCTTTTTCTCCGTCTGTTACCGCATAAAGTTTATATGCTACTGTGATGTATTTATTTTCCATGTCAAAAAATTAAATGTGCATTAATATTAATCAGTCGCAAAGATAGGAAATCTCGGTGTAATTATCGAATAATTCGGGAAGAATGAAAATGAAGTTCTTATGTTGCAGGTATGAGATTGTATATATATGTGAACAGGTGAAAATAAACGGTAAGGTTTTGAATCACCAACAGACTGTATTGAACAAATCATGTTCCTTTGCGTATAATTTATTGATGAAATGCGTTTCCTGTTTTTGTAAAAAACTATTTACGCCTCATGCTTTGACTCTTTAAATAATAATCATGATAAAAAGAATGATGATGAAAAAAAAGTGTGCTTTATGCATTCATAGCTGCTATGCTGACAGCAGTATCTTGTACAAACGATATACCGGCAAATGTGAATGGTGATACTTCAGGAAATACATCAGAAGACACATCCGGCAGTGGCTCGGGTGACTTGTCTGGTAATTCTGGTAAAATTTCCATTGTCGCCAGTATTGCCTCTCAAACGCGTGCTCCACAATTGGGAAGTGATGGAAGCGGCAGTTTTCAGAAAGGAGATAAGATGACTCTTTGTGTAACGGGAGGAGCTGCACCAGTAGTGACTGATTATGCTTATGAGCTTGATTTTCTTAAATGGCCTGATTTTGGACTTTCAGAAGAGGTATCACAAGTCACTTTCTCAGCTTGTTATCCCACACAGAAAGTGGAGAAGGATGGCACTTTTGAATTTAATTCGTTCAATTCCTCCTATGGAGATTTGTTGCTTGCCGCTGCCCAGCCGGTAGAAGTAGGTACTTCTGAAGCCGTGTCACTTACTTTTCGCCATGCATTGCATCGTCTTAATTTGGAGTTTCTGCCAGGAAAAGGGTATACGGAGGAGGATTTGGACCTGATGTCATGCACTTTTTCTGCGAAGACCACTTGCGTGGTAGATGCAGTGAAGGGAAGTGTGAAGGAGGTGAAGGATGAACAAGGAAGCCTTACTGCAACGGGGGCAAAAGCTTCGTTCTATCTGGTGCCCCAAGCGACAGATGGGATTTCTTTCACTCTTACTTTAGGTGGTGAAACCAAGCATTTTACCCTGGATGCTTTATTTAAGCAGTCGGGTAATCCGCAGGCTGCATTGGAAAGTGGCAAATCGTGCACTCTGACCTTGAAAGTGGGCCGTGACGGTATTACCGTATCCGGTGGCAGTATCGGAGCCTGGGAAGATCAGGCCACAGCCGATGGAGAGGTGGTGATTGGCTGATTGCTGTGGGTAGGACTTGAATCAGGAAGATTTTTGATAAACATAAGAGGGCAGATTTCATTGATTTGATGAAGTCTGCCTTTTTTGTTGTTGCTTGTTGATGGAAGCTTACAGATATTCATCTGTAAATTTTTACCTTTGTAAGAGAGAATTTTAGATACAAACAAGAATCAACAGTATTATGAATAGAATTATAGTAGTGACGGGGGGAGCTGGAGGTATCGGACGTTGCATCGTCGCACATTTTGCTTCTCAGGGGGATAGTGTATATTTTATAGACCAGAATCAGCAGGCCACTCTCACACAAGTGGAAAAGATGCGTGAGAGAGGCTGGCAGGTGACCGGATTTGTCGGCGATGTGGCAGAGAAACAGGCTTTGGAGGAATTTGCAGCTTTGGTGCTTCGTGAACATCCGGAAGGTATACATTGCCTGATTAATAATGCTTGCTTGATGCGGGGAGGTATCCTTTCTGACTGTGATTATGAAAGTTTTCTGTATGTGCAGCGTGTGGGGGTAGTGGCACCTTATATGTTGGCCCGGTTGTTCAAAGACCATTTCCAAGGGATGGGAGCGATTGTAAACATTTCGTCTACGCGTGCTTTTCAATCGCAGCCGGATACGGAGAGTTATACAGCCGCTAAAGGAGGAATTACATCGCTGACTCATGCTTTGGCCGTTAGTTTGTCGGGCATAGCGCGTGTAAATTCGGTAGCTCCCGGATGGATTGATACCGGTGCCTATCATGAAGAAGCGCATTATGAAGCAGTCTATAGTACGGGAGATACCGCCCAGCATCCGTCAGGCAGGGTGGGAGAGCCTGCCGATATTGCCCGTGTGGTGGATTTTCTTTGTGACGAACGCAATTCATTTATCAATGGAGAAAATATTACGGTAGATGGTGGTATGAGCCGTTTGATGGTGTATCATAATGACTGTGGATGGACTTATGAGCCTTAAGTATTGGGAAAAGGATAATTCTTTTTGTCTCTTTCTCTCTGTGTGCGGAATTTCATAGGAGAAACTCCTGTCTTCTTTACGAAGAATTTACCAAAGACGGACTGGTCTGAAAATCCTAATTTTTCTGCAATTTCCTTAATATCCAGGTCTGTACATTCCAACAGCTTACGTGCGTCAGCACAGAGCAGTTCGCTGATATGAAAACGGACGGTGTGTCCGGTGATGTGTTTTACGATACGTGAAAGGTAGGTGGTTGAGATGTGCAGACTTTCTGCATAAAACCCTATGTCATGGTGCTGGCGATAATTTTCCATCAACGTTTTTTTGAATAGCCTGAAAATATCTGTGGAGCGTCGTGCATAATCCGGAACTTCATGGCGGGTTTGAGTCAATATATCAGCTATCTGTAGAAGACAGAAACTGCATAAGTGGTTCAGAATACTGTCGTAATAGTTGGCTGCATTTTTTCTGCATGGTGCAAATAGAGCGAAGATTTTTTGCAGGTAAGTAGCTTGTTCGTTTTCCAATAAGAATACCGGTAGCTGATAGTGTCCCAAGTAGTGTGCCAGTTGTTCATATAGTGGCTGTCCGTCGGGTAAGCTATCAAAGAAAGTTGGTTTCAGATAGAGGAGCATGGACTGGAAGTGAGAACTCGTAGCCTGAATCATGCATTTTGTGCTGGGGGTAAGTGTAACTAAATGTGCAGGTTGAAGTTCGTAAGTCTGATATTCATCTGCCAGTTGGGCTGTTCCGTTTGTGACGAGAAGAAAGAAAAATCCTTCTTTCAATTCGGCTTTTCCGGTAGGAACCGATGAGGAGGTAAGTTCGCAGTAGCATGTGCTTTCAGTTCCGTTGCCATGTGTTTGTATGATTTCAAGTAGAGTCGGATTCATCGTATTTATTTTTGTGGATAAAATTAAGAGTTGTTTCGTTTTTGACCAAAATTAGTCTTCCTTTTATGAATAAGGAATGAAAAAAATAAGGGAACTTTGCGGCACTTTTGATAAAGAGAACAAGTATGAATAAATTTATGTGCCGGCGCTACCTGCTGTTTTGCGTATCTTTGTTTGTTAATGCACTGGGAATTGCCTTCATTACCAAAGCTGCATTAGGTACTTCGCCTATTACGAGTGTGACTTACGTATTGAGTATGTTCACTCCCTTTACCATTGGTCAGTGGACCATCCTGTTGAATCTTCTTTTTGTGATACTGGAATTGTTCTTAATGACACGTGAAGATTTGAAATCTGATTTGCGCATGTATCTTCTGCAGATTCCTATCTCTTTCAGCTTTGGTATGTTTATTGACCTTTGTATGCATTATATTCTTTTCTGGCTCAATCCCGTAGAATATGTGTATATGATTGTGGCCTTATTGATTGGATGTGTGATTTTAGCTGTAGGAATTGCACTTGAGGTAAAGGCCAATGCCGCGATGATGGCCGGAGAATATTTTGTAAAGGTCATTACCCGTCGGTTTCGCGGAGAGTTCGGTTATATAAAACTCGGATTTGACGTGACATTGGTAGCTATTGCTTGCTTGTTATCACTTGCTTTTATGTCGGGGGTGTACGGAGTGCGTGAAGGAACTGTGATTTCTGCCTTGGTAGTCGGTCCGATTGTGCATTTTGTAAGTCCGTATTACCGTTTCCTAGATAAATGGATTACAGATGCTTCTGTGCGGAACGTACCGGATTTTTCACAAGGGCAACATGTGGTTATTACTATAGCGCGTGAATATGGCAGTGGAGGGCATCTGCTGGGTGAAATGCTTTCCAAAGAATTGGGCATCAAACTTTATGATAAAGAATTCATACGTATGGCAGCCCAGCGGAGCGGGATGGATGAACAGTATATTGTGAAAAACGAGCAGTCCATTCCTTCCTTCTGGTTGAAGTGCATTCTTTCAAAAAATAGTGAGCAGCCATTGGAATCCAGCCTTTCTTCAGACGATGTATTATTTGTGTCGGAAAGTAAGATTATTCAGGAACTGGCCGCAAAGGAATCTTGTATCATTGTGGGACGCTGTGCCGACTTTGTATTGAAAGACTATCCGAAGGTGCTGAAACTGTTCTGTTATTCCGATTTGTCTCATTCTGTGACCCGTTGCGTGAGCGAATACGGTATTGCGAAAGAAAGTGCTGAAACGGAAATCAAGCGGGTGAATCGCAACCGCATTCATCACTATGAATACTATACGGGAGAGAAATGGGGAGAACCTCATCGGTATGATTTGATGCTGAATACCGGGGCTCTTGACTTGAAAACGGCTTGTCAGCTGGTGAGAGGAGTTTATCAGGGGTTAGAGAAGGCCTGATAAACCATTTCAGAAATTTGTGCGATAATGGCTTCCGTATCCTCCATGCTTTCCTGTGAGTCTTTGACAAAAACAACGAGGGTATAACGGTGACCATTAGGGAACTGTACAAATCCGGCATCGTTAATGGCAATGAGTTGTCCCGATGCGTTGCGGTCGCCAGTACCGGTTTTATGCCCTACGGTGACCTGCTTGTCTTGTAGAGGGTGGACTATTCTGCTTGTTCCAGTCTGACAGGTGACAAGGGCTTCTTTGATGAATTCCTGATGAGGTTTGTCGAATAAAGTCCGGGTAAGTAGAGCCTCGATGACTTCTGCGGTAGCCAGCGGAGTGCTCCAGTTTTCATAGCCAAGGTTCAGGTCCTGGTGCATGTCGTCTTCTGTGTATTGGATAGAAAAATCGTTGATTCCCAAACTACGGATATAACGGTCGGTCACCGCAGGACCTCCGGTAAATTTGAACAGGATGTCGCATGCATTATTGTCGCTTAAGTGGAGGGTGTATTCCATTAATTGCTTAAGTGAAAACTTTCCTCCGTGAGGGTACCGGTCTCTTAGCGGACTGTAAGTATTGGGCTGCAGGTCTGTGCTGTCTACGGTAAGCAAGGTATCAAAGGAGAGCTGATGTCTTTTACAGTAATCTCCCACAGCCAGTGCCTGATGTAATTTGAATACGCTCATCAACGGGTAGCGTCGGTTGTTCTCTATGGTGACAGTATCTTTTCCGTCTGCAATGATGGCTACTCCCACTTCAGCTTTTTGCTGTGAGATAAACTGATGGATATTGGTGTATAGTTCTTGAAAGCGATTGCCGGCCAATACATAGGCTGGAAATAGGATGAATAATAAGAGAATCAGACGGTTTGTTTTCATATTCGTACGGGGAAATTTATGATATTTCTATGTCTTCTTCGTGAAGAGAGGGGATGGAAAACAAAAAGAAACCATCTCGTGGAGATAGTCTCTTTTCAAAATTCGTTTTCAGTAGATTATGCTTCAGCGCAAGGAATTACAGAAACATAGCTTCTGTCTTCGCGACCTTTCTTGAAACATACAGTACCATCTACCAATGCGTAAAGAGTGTGGTCACTACCCATACCTACGTTTTCACCCGGGTTGTGAACTGTTCCTCTTTGACGAACAATGATGTTACCAGCTTTGCAAGCTGAACCACCGAATATCTTTACGCCTAATCTCTTACTAGCTGATTCACGGCCGTTCTTAGAACTACCTACACCTTTCTTATGTGCCATTTTCTTCTACGTTTTTAATGATTAAGCAATAACTTGTTTGATTGTCAATTCAGTAAACTGCTGGCGATGACCGTTCAGTTTCTTGTAACCTTTTCTTCTCTTCTTGTGGAATACCAATACCTTGTCACCTTTTACCAAGTGAGAAGCTACTTCGCAAACCACTTTTGCACCGTCTACAGTAGGAGCACCTACAGTTACAGTACCGTTGTTGTCAACCAACAAGACTTTGTCAAATTCAACAGTTGCACCGTTTTCAGCATTCTGAATGTGGTGAACGAACAGTTTCTTGCCTTCTTCTGCTTTGAACTGCTGACCGTTAATTTCTACGATTACGTACATTTTTAAATAAATATTAAACGGGTTTCCTCCGTAAGGTGAGCTGTTCTCTGTAGCTACTTTTTTACCTACACGGACTAAAATCGGCTGCAAATTTACGGCTTTATATTTACATAACCAACTATTTATCTGAAAAAAACGGATATATTTCCTATTTTTTTATCAGTGGAAGTAAATCGGGGAAAATGGCTGTATGCGGATAGGCTGCCAGCTCTTCGCGAGTGGTCATTCCGTGAAGGATACCGGCAAAGTCAACTCCTGCATTTTGGGCGGTTTCCGCATCGACGGTACTGTCGCCGAGGTAGAGAATCTGCTCTTTCGGGCAGTTCAGGCGGGAAGCGGCCTGCAGCAGACCTTCGGGTGAGGGCTTGGCTTCTTTCACGTCTTCTCCTCCTACGATGATGTCAATGAATCCTTCGGGGAATATTTTCCCCATCAGCTCCATGATGCGGTAGCGGTACTTGGTGGAGATGATGCCGATACGGGCTCCATTGGCTTTCAGGGCGCGTAGCACTTCTTCCGTTTCAGGGAAAAGTATGGTATTGGCCGTCATGTGCTGGTCGGCTTCCTTGACATATTCTTTCCGGAATGTCTCCAGCGTGTCTGCATCGGTTATTCCGGTCATGATGGAAAAGGAATCAACCAGTGTCTTTCCGATGGTACGTTTGATAGAAAGGTCGTCCACCTGATGGAATCCATGGCGTTCGAGTACATTTCTGTAGCACATCACAATTCCCTTGGAAGAATTGGCCAAGGTATAGTCAAAGTCAAATAAGTAGGCTTGGTAAGATTTCATACGATTTTACTTTATATAATAAGGTATATGTTCTATATCTAAAAGTGACTGCTTGCGCGAGATGCCGCCGGCGTATCCGGTCAGGCTTCCATTGCTTCCTACTATGCGGTGGCAGGGAATCAGGATGCTGATGGGATTGTGTCCGATGGCATTGCCTACAGCTTGTGCTGCCATGTGAGGCCGTCCTAAACGGCGGGCGGTTTCCATGGCTATATCTTTGTAGGTACGGGTTTCTCCGTAAGGAATGGTGGATAAGATTTGCCAGACGGTCTGCTGAAAATGAGTGCCGGAAGGTTGCAGGGGAGGGCAGAAATCGGGTTGTTGGCCGGAGAAATAAACATCGAGCCATTGCCGTGTTTGAAGCAGCAACGGAGTTTCCTTCGTCATGGCCTCTTCTTTCAGTCCGTGACCGAAATATTTTTGTCCGTCGAACCAGAGGCCGCAAAGTCCGCTTTCCGTGGCAGCCAGTGTGATTCCTCCCAACGGAGAATCATAGTGACAGGTGAAAGTCATTTTCAACAGTATTTTTGAGGTGAAAGAGTAGAAAAATGATACGGTTTACCGTCCCGAAAAAACGCCTTTGCGTTTAGCTAAAAACGTAAGTGCGTTTTAAGTAAAACGCAAGTACGTTTTGGTTCAAACGCAAGGGCGTTTAAGATAAAACGTAAAGGCGTTTTTGAGAAGGCGTCCTTACGTTTCTTTTACCCTCTTATTCCATGGGCTGATAATTCTTGGCAAGTCCTCCTTCACTCGTTTCCTTGTACAAGGATGGGAGGTCGTGTCCGGTCTGCTTCATTACCTCTACCACCTTGTCGAATGATACCCGGTGATGCCCGTCGGTAAAGGCTGAATAGATATTCGCATCGAGTGCACGTGCGGCAGCATACGCATTACGTTCTATACAAGGAATTTGTACCAGTCCGCATACCGGGTCGCATGTCATACCCAAGTGATGTTCCAGTCCCATTTCGGCTGCATATTCTATCTGGGCCGGACTGCCTCCGAACAACTGGCTGGCCGCTGCAGATGCCATGGAACAAGCTACTCCCACTTCGGCCTGGCATCCGGCTTCAGCTCCCGAAATAGAAGCATTGTGCTTGACGATGTTTCCCACCAGCCCGGCGGTCGCTAATGCCCGCAAGATACGTGCGTCGCTAAAGTCACGGCTTTTCTGCAGGTGATACAAGACAGCCGGAACCACTCCGCAGGCTCCACAAGTGGGTGCTGTGACGATTTTTCCTCCGGAAGCATTTTCCTCACTGACAGCCAGTGCGTATGCGAATACCAGTCCGCGTGAGCGAAGAGAGTCTTTATAGCCTTTCGAACGAATGTAATAAGCCGATGCCTTGCGGCGCAGATTCAATGGGCCGGGCAATACACCTTCGGCATCCAGTCCGCGATGGATGGCGGCTTTCATGGTCTCCCATACCTCTGCCAGAAAATCCCATATCTCCGGACCTTCGCATTGCTCCACGTATTCCCAGTAGCTGCGTCCGGTGTGTTCGCACCAGTACAAAATCTGACTCATGGTATTCATGTTGTAAATATCGTTGGTGGCTGTGCGGTCGTGTCCTTCTTCGGCCAGTGCACCACCTCCTACACTGAATACGGTCCATTCATCCAGCTTTTTCTTCTGTGCATCGAAAGCCTTGAAAGTCATTCCGTTCGGGTGGAAAGGAAAGAAAATATGTGGTTTCCAGAGAATTTCTACGGGAGCGTGAGGTTGCAGGGTATCCAAAATAGCTACATCGGTCATGTGACCACGTCCTGTGGCAGCCAGACTGCCATACAGAGTTACTTCGAATGAGGCAGCCTCCGGATTGCGGGCAAGAAATTGTTCGGCAGCTTTGCGGGGCCCCATGGTATGGCTGCTGGATGGCCCCGTGCCGATGCGATATAATTCTCTGATTGATTTCATATTAAAATTAGGTATAAGTTTTCTGCAAAGATACGCAATAATCGCATATATGCGCAGAAATCCCGTGGGGTTTATTTTAAATCCACCACGGTGATGCCTGCGCCGCCAAACTGTACGTGTTCATCCTGGAAATGGGCTACTCCCGGCACGGTAGCCAAGTATTGCCGGATGAGGGTGCGCAGAATACCTGTACCCGTACCGTGCAGGATGCGTACGCGGCTGACTCCTACCAAGATAGCGTCATCGATGAAATAGGTGACTGCCTGTATGGCTTCGTCTCCACGCATACCTCTGACATCGATGTCTTGCTTGAAATTCAGTTTCTTTTCGTACATCCGGTCTTGGGTTTCGCTGCTGACAAAGGTCGCCTTGCTGGATAACGGGGCAGCTTTCGGTGCATCCGTCCGTTCCAGTCGTTCGGCTTTCACGTTGGTTTTCATCAGTCCGAACATGACCACAGCATTTTTTCCGCTGATTTCCATGACTTGTCCCACGCTGGTCTGTCCTTTGATGCGTACGTAGTCTCCTGCTTCAATGGGGCGTACCTTAGGAGCAACCGGAGTTTCAGGAGCATTGGCTTGTTTCGCTTTCTTGTCTTTTTTGCGCTCTTGCTTTTCGCGGAGTTTTTCCATCTTACGTGCGATTTTCTCTTCCAAAGCTGCCTTTTCCAGGTTTTCTACCTGCTGCTTGAAGTCGGTCAGTTCCTGACGTGCCGTGCGGGTACGTTCCTTTTCAGCCTGCGCTTCCTTGATGGTACGAATGGTATTTTCAATTTTGGCATTCGATTCTTGCAACAACCGTTCTGCCTCTTCTTTAGCTTTCTTCAGGATTTCCTTGCGGCTGCGTTCCAGCTCCTGTATTTCCTGCTCGTAACGGGCGATGGTATCTTCCATCTGTTTTTCCCGCTTACGTATGTTCTGACGCTTGGTTTCCCAGTAACGCTTGTCGCGTACAATATCCTGCAGGTATTTGTCGCTCTGGATGTATTCACTTCCCACAATTTCCGATGCGTCTGCAATGACTTCTTCCGGCAAACCGATTTTACGGGCAATCTCTACGGCAAACGAACTTCCCGGATTGCCAATCTGCAACTGGAACAGCGCCCGCATCTCGTGGCGGTCGTACAACATGGCTCCGTTCACCACTCCTTCGTGATCTTCGGCAAAATGCTTCAGATTCTGGTAGTGAGTGGTAATCACGCCGAACGTACCTTTCAGGTTGAAGCGTTTCAGTACGGCTTCGGCAATGGCACCGCCAATCTGTGGCTCCGTACCTCCTCCGAACTCATCGATAAGGATGAGGCTTTCGCCGTTGCATGATTTCAGCATCATCTTCATGTTGGTCAGATGCGAAGAATAGGTACTCAGGTCGTCTTCAATACTTTGCTCATCACCAATATCAATAAATATATGGCTGAAGATACCGGCATGGCTCCGTTCGTGCATGGACACTAACATACCGCATTGCAGCATATATTGCAGCAGTCCTACGGTTTTCAGGCAGACAGATTTACCACCAGCATTCGGGCCGGAAATAAGCAGGATGCGCTTGTCGCGTGTCAGGATAATGTCCAGCGGCACTACTTTCTTGTCATGTTTGGCCAGCGACATTTGCAGAAGCGGGTGCACAGCCTGAAACCAGTCGACAATCTGCTTGTTCTCAAACGACGGTTTCAGTCCTTTTATATCTATACCGAACAAAGCTTTGGCACGGATGAAGTCGATTTCTGCCAAAAATTCGTACGAGGAGAGTAAGGCCGGAACTTGCGGGCGTACCGTAGCCGAGAATTCCGTCAGGATGCGGATGATTTCGCGGCGTTCTTCTCCTTCCAGTTCCCGGATGCGGTTATTGGCTTCCACCACTTCTGCCGGTTCAATAAATACAGTCTTTCCAGTGGCTGATTCATCGTGTACAATACCTCTGATTTTGCGCTTCATGCCGGGAGCAACCGGGATGACCAGGCGTCCGTCGCGCATGGTGGGAGTAACATCCTTGTCTACATACCCTTCCGATTGTGCAGCACGAAGAATACTGTTCAGGCTGCGTGATATGCTTCCCGTAGTAGCCGAGAGTTCCCGGCGGATACGCAGAAGTTCCGCAGAAGCATTGTCCTTTATCTTTCCGAACTTGTCCAGGATGCTGTCGATACGTGCGATAAGTTGGGGGAATACTAAAATATCTCCCGCCAGTTCACGCAAGGCAGGATAGGGAGAATTTTCCGTTTCCTCTTCTTCGTCAGATTGCTGAAGGAATCGTACAATGTCGCGGATGGTTTCCAGTGAACGGCGAAGGTCGAACAGCTCTTGTTCGTCCATATACATACCTTCCACACGGATACGTTTCAGAGAAGGACGTACATCAAAGAAATACTGTGCCGGAAAATCTTCCTCTTCCTGCGTTATCCGCACAAATTCAACCACCTGTTCCAGGCGTTGGTTGATTTCATCGTAATTGTCCGAAAAAGTCATTTCGTCCACTCGTTCTTCGCCTAATGTACTCAGGCACTTGCCTTTCACCTGTTGTCGTATCTGGTCGAATCCAATCTTCTGTTCGAAATTATGAGGGTATATCATGGCTTGTTTGTTTCGTTTTTTCTGCCTGCAAAGGTACGACAATGAAAAAAAATAATCAAAAAAGGCAGTAAATATTTGCAGATTTCAAAATAATGCGTACCTTTGCATCGCCTTTGAAAAATAAGGCAACTCTCACGAAGAGTTCTGGAGAGGTGGCAGAGTGGTCGATTGCGGCGGTCTTGAAAACCGTTGTACCGCGAGGTACCCGGGGTTCGAATCCCTGTCTCTCCGCAAGGAAATAGTAATTCTCGTAAAATCAAGGTTTTACGAGAATTTTTTTTGTTCTTTCTCAAAAATGAAAAACAGAAAAGTTGGCGCTGATTTGTTTTTTAGGAGAGAAATGGTTAACTTTAAAAATGCATGAAAGAAATTCATATTAAAATTATCGATAAAATGAAATCCTTGTTATTCCTTTATTTCTGTGTGGCAATGGCTTTTTCTGCCATGGCTTCTTCGGTATCTGACACGTATGTGATTCCTAATCCTCAGCAGATGGTGTGTGGGGACGGACATTTTGTGCTTCGTGCACAGGCATCTTTCTCCTGTAACCTGACAGGAACTGATAAAGACGATTTTGTATCTTATGTAAGTAACTCTCCTTTGTCGCTGATTTATAAGAAGAAAGGAAAGGCTGACATTACTTTTAAACTTGTCAGTTCGGAAAATGCGAAGATGAAAGAAGAATCTTATCGTTTGAAAGTGACAAAAAAAGGCATTCAGGCTGAGGCTACTTCAGCTTCGGGGTTGTTTTATGCTTTTCAGTCTATTGTGCAACTGGCGCGTGAGAGTGGAAATGGTACGTACCAGCTTCCTGAAGTGACGATAGAAGATGCTCCCCGTTTTTCGTATCGAGGCATACACCTGGATGTGTCACGTCATTTCTATACAAAAGAATTTGTCAAGAAACAGATTGATGCACTGGCCCGTTATAAGCTGAACCGTTTCCACTGGCACCTGACGGATGGAGCCGGATGGAGAATTGAAATCAAGAAATATCCGGAACTGACGCGTGAAACGGCCTATCGTCCTTTCCCAGACTGGAAAAGCTGGTGGAACGGCGGACGTACGTATTGCAGACAAGATGCTCCTGGAGCTTCCGGAGGATATTATACGCAGGAAGATGTGAAAGAAATCGTAGAATATGCCCGTCAGCGTCATATTACAGTAATTCCGGAAATTGAAATGCCGGCTCACTCGGAAGAAGTTTTGGCTGCTCTTCCGCAACTGGCTTGTGGAGGGGATTTGAAACCTGGCGGAGAGTTTTGTCCGGGAAAAGAACTTACTTATGAGTTCCTGACCAATGTATTGAAAGAAGTGATGGAGTTGTTCCCTTCAGAATACATTCATATTGGTGGAGATGAGGCAAGTACCAACCATTGGAAACAATGTCCCGACTGTCAGGCACTCATGAAAGCAGAGGGAATGAAGGAAGAAGGTGAATTGCAGGAATATCTTGTATCCAGAATTGAGAAGTTTTTGAAAGAGAACGGCCGCAAGATGATTGGCTGGGATGAGATTCTGACAGGCGAGCTGGATGAAACTTCTGCCGTAACAGTGTGGCGTGGAGAAGATAAAGGTGCAGAATCGGTAAAAAGAGGATTGCGTACCATTTTGTCACCGGGAGCATATTGCTATTTTGACAGCTACCAGGATGCACCGCGTACGCAGCCGGAAGCCATCGGAGGATACCTCCCGCTGGAAAAGGTTTATTCATACGAACCGATAACGGAGGCTTTCCCTGCTGATAAACTGGATTGCGTGTGGGGCGTACAGGGAAATGTGTGGACGGAATATATACCGACACCCGAGCATGCTGAATATATGATTTATCCTCGTTTGCTGGCTTTGGCTGAAGTTGCCTGGACAAATCCGGAGCAGAAAGACTGGAAACGTTTCCATGCAGAGGCTTTACAGGAAGTAAAGGTGCTGAACTCAATGGGTTACCATACTTTTGACTTGCAAAATGAGGTAGGAAACCGTCCGGTAGCATTGAGCGTGGATAATCATTTGGCAAAGGGGAAGAAGGTGGAATATGTACGTCCTTATTCGGACTCTTATCCGGCAGGAGGAGAATCGGCATTGACTAACGGCATACATGGCGGTTGGGTATATACCGACCAGCGCTGGCAGGGATTCCTTGGAAAAGGGGCCGATGTGATTGTGGATTTGGAAAAATCACAACCTATTCAGCAGCTTTCCATTGATTTCATGCAGTTGAGAGGTCCGGGGGTGTTCCTCCCGCAGAAAGTCAGCTTCCTGATTTCAAACGATGGAAAAGAATATACACTTTTGAAAATCATCACTACTACACTGCCCATTACGGACGAACAGTTGACCATTCAGACGTATGACTGGACAGGTAGCTGTGAGGCTCGTTACGTACGCGTGCAGGCTGATATCAATCCTGAGGCCGGCGGTTTCTTGTTTACTGATGAATTTGTCGTAAAATAATAAATGTCAGGTAGTCGGGAGCACATAGCTGAAGCGCAATAAGCCTATCAGATAGTGGGCTCCCGCTTGCTGAATGAAATGTAAGGTGGGTTGTATAAATCCGTTGCCTGAACAGGGGATTTTCCATGTAAATTCACTGGCCCATTCGTATGAAGGGGAAAATCGGGCGTAGTCGGTGAACAGTCCGCCTTCTGTTTTTCCACATTGCCAGGTGAGACCTGCGCCGGCATAACTTTTGCATCCTCTAGAGGCACCTGACTGGAATGAACCTTGCAGGAGTGCATGCAGACCGGGAGCAAGACGTTGCTCTGCATATCCCCAAATTATTTTTCTCCTTTCTTTTTCTGTCTTTTCTGGAGTTCCCTCTTCATAGTCCATATACATGCCGCTATGTAGAGCAAAGCCCACATGATAATTGCTGTCATGGTGCTGGTAGTTTAGTGAAGTGACACTGAGTATTCCGTCTTGCTGCGGGCAGAACCGGAATACGTTTTCTTTTCCGGCAAACCGGTAGTAACCTTTTCCGTTGTATACCGATGCTTGTAAGGACCATCGTGTGAATTGCAGTTCATAATGCAGTCCGACGGAAGCTATCGGATAATTGGCTATCTGGTAATCGGCGGACAAGGTGGGGAAGATACCACATGAACTGTTGGTGAATAACGAGGTAGCAGGGGAAGTGAAATAGTCTTCATTCAAGTTCCGGATACCGAAAAAGAGCGAGGAATGACCGAACTGTTGCTGGACGCCCAATGTCGCGAGGGCAAGCGGATGGTTTTCTTCTTCAATGTTGGAAAAGGTCTGAAAATCATCAGCCAGTGATTCGGTGCGGGTTCTGGCTGTACTGATGGTGGAGGCTTGTAATGTCGTGTGTTTGCCTAATGAATGAGTGAAATCCAGTCTCAGCAGATTAACCCAGTTGCTTCCTTGTTTGAAATCGCTCTGTAGTTCTGTGGTGTAGCTTACTTGAAGTTCCTGAGCCAGGCCGCAGTGACAGGACACTGCGGCGAGGGACAGGAACAGTTTCATGAATCTTGTCATAACCATTTGGTAAAACGATGAATATACCAGTTTTTAATTAATTGAGTCAGTATGCAGTAGGACAACAGGATACCGAAGAGCCAGGGGAAATAGCTTAATGGCAGTGCTTCCAGTCCGATAGAGCTTCCAAACGGGGTGAAAGGCAGCAGGATACCGATGGCCATAATCAGCAGGGTAAGTCCGGTTACTTGCCAGGAGGCACAGCTTTGTATGAAGGGGAGTTTCCGGGTACGTATCATGTGCACAATCAGGGTCTGCGACAGCAAGCCTTCGATAAACCATCCGGATTGGAACAGCGTCTGATGTTCCATGCTTTGGCATCCGAAAGCATACCACATCACCAGATAGGTAACGATGTCGAAAATGGAACTGATGGGGCCGATGAATATCATGAAGCGGCTCAAATCGGAGGCATCCCATTTACGTGGCTTCCGGAGGTATTCTGCATCCATCCGGTCGAACGGAATCGTGGTCTGCGAAATATCGTACAGCAGATTTTGAATCAGCAGGTGGATGGGGAGCATGGGCAGGAAGGGAAGGAATGCACTGGCTGCCATTACACTGAACATGTTTCCGAAGTTGGAACTGGCTGTCATTTTGATGTATTTGGTGATGTTGCCAAATGTTTTTCGTCCTTCCAGTACACCGTCTTCCAGTACCATCAGACTTTTCTCCAGCAGGATAATGTCGGCACTTTCTTTGGCAATGTCCACTGCAGAATCTACCGAGATACCGATGTCTGACTGACGCAACGCTGCGGCATCATTGATTCCGTCGCCTAAGAAGCCTACTGTGTGCTGTTGCGCCTGAAGCAGGGTGATGATTTCCGTTTTCTGTATTGGAGTAAGTTTGGAAAATACGGTCGTCTGGTTGACTGCTTTCATTTTTTCCTCTTCACTCATCGTTTCAAAAATGGGGCCTGTCAGGGCATTGTCGGTGCAGATACCCACTTGGCGGGCGATGGTGCGAACCACTGCATCATTGTCGCCAGACAGAATCTTGATTTCAATGCCATGTTTATGCAATTGCTTGATGGCGCTGGCTGCCGATTGCTTAGGAGGATCCAGGAAAGCCAGATACCCAATCAGTACCATATCTTTCTCGTCCTCGATACGGAAATCGCAAGTTTTGTCCAGGTAGCTTTTGTGGGCTACGGCAATGACACGCATACCTTGCTTGTTCATCTGCTCAATGATGTCGCGTGCCTTGTTTTTCAGTTCGATGGTCATGGGGTATACCTTTCCATCAAACTCAGCATGTGAGCAGATGTCCAGCATTTCTTCTACGGCTCCTTTGGTGATAATCTGTCGTTTTCCTTGATGGTCTTCTACCACTACCGACATTCTTCGCCGGGTAAAATCAAACGGGATTTCATCTACTTTTGTATAATTATCCTTCAGGTATTCCAAAGACAAGTCTTTTACGTGCGACAGAATGGCTTTGTCCATCAGGTTCTTTAATCCGGTCTGGAAGAAACTGTTGAAATAAGCGTGGCGCAGGATACGTCGGCTTTCGTCGTTGCTTCCATCGGCGTTGATGTACTTTTCCAATACAATTTGGTCGCAGGTAAGGGTACCGGTTTTGTCCGTGCAGAGAATGTTCATCGCCCCGAAGTTCTGAATGGCATTCAGGTCTTTTACAATGGTTTTCTTCTTTGACATGGCTACGGCACCTTTGGCCAGGTTGGCAGTAACAATCATCGGGAGCATTTCAGGAGTAAGGCCTACAGCTACCGATACGGCAAAGATAAATGCTTCCAGCCAGTCGCCTTTAGTCACACCGTTTACCAGGAAAACGAATGGAATCATGATGAGCATGAATCGTATCAGCAGGAAACTGACTTTGCTGATTCCCTTGTCGAAAGCTGTAGCGGCACGGTGTCCGGCAATGCTGCGGGCAATGGTGCCCAAATACGTACTGTTGCCGGTTGCAAACACGATACCGGTAGCAGATCCGCTGACTACGTTGGACCCCATAAAGCAGATGTTTTCCAGCTCAATTACACTTCCTTTGCTGTGCTTGTTTCCTTTGGTCTCCGGACGTTTCTCTATCGGATCTGATTCTCCCGTCAGGGAAGACTGGCTTACAAACAAGTCTTTTGCTTCAATGATACGCATGTCGGCAGGAATCATGTCTCCTGCAGCAATCATGACAATATCTCCGGGAACGAGGTCGGTTATGTTGATTTCTTCGTCCTGGTTACCGGCTCGTTTTACGTAACAGGTATTGGTCACCATTTTCAGTAAAGCTTCGCTGGAAGCATTGGCTTTCCACTCTTGCCAGAAACGCAGTATGCTGCTGGCGATAACCATGGTCAGGATGATTATAATGGCTGTCCAGTCCTGTTCACCTGGGTTGGCCAACAGTACGTCGAGTACAAAAGAAATGATGACCAGCGCCGTGAGTACGCCGATAAACGGATTGATAAAAGCTTTGATGAAAGTCGATATGGGGTTCTTTTTCTGCTCATGTTCCACTTCGTTCTTCCCATAGAGAGACTGTCTGGCCTCCACTTCTTCTTGTGTAAGTCCGATACGGCTTGTCTGGAAATAGCTGAAAACTGTGCCCAGTGTCTGACTTGCTGCTAAAAATACCTTTTCGCCATTGAAGGTGAATGTGGTGCTACTTTTTCTTTTCTTCCACATGATCATTAAAATTCATAGGGTGATTACTATGTTTTCTTTTCACGTGGCAAAAGTAGGCAATGCCCCCGACAGAGGCTGTTAGAGAAATATTAGAGTGGTATTAGAAAACTATTAGAATTTGTGAGACTAATTTTCTAATACCACTCTGATGGAGTTTATTTTTCTTTGAATGGATGTGCCAAAAGATTAAATGTGAGGAAGTTCAATGATGAAGGTCGTTCCTTCTCCTTGTTTTGAATGTACGGCTATACTGCCCTGATGCAGGGCGATGATTTTCTGTGCAAGCGCCATCCCGATGCCGTGTCCTTCCGCATGCTGTTCCTGCTCTCCGCGGTAGAACAAGGTGAAAATCTTTTCTTTTTCTGCATCCGACATACCAATTCCGTCATCCGACAGGCGGATAATGGTCCATTTATCCCAGTAGGAAATCTGAATGAAAGAAGATTTGTCGTCCGAATACTTGCAGTTATTCTCAATCAAGTTAGCAAAGGCAATGGTTAGCAGGTAATCATTGCCCATGACGGTAATCATCCGGTCGTCTTCCGCATCTTCCTGTTCAAAAATCAGTTCGATGTGGTATTTCGGATGGGCACGAAGAATGATTTCCCGTGTATCGAGCAACAATTCGTCCAACCGGATTTCATGCATCTTGATCTGTTCTTTCTGGTAATCTGCTTTAGCCAAATTAAGCAGTCCGTCAATCAGTTTTGTCATTCGTCGTGCATCCTGTAGCACGTTCTGTATGGCTTGACGATATTGTGTTTCTGTACGGTCTTTCTGCAGACATAAATCCAGTTCCGCAATGAGGGCAGCCATCGGGGTTCTCATTTCGTGAGACACGTTGCTGACAAACATTTTCTGGGAGTTGAATGAAATTTCAAGTCGCTCCAGTAGTTCATTGAAAGCCTGGCTTAGTTCTCCTAATTCGTCTTTCTCGTTTCTTACAGGCAAACGCTGGTCAATACGTGAAGCGGTAATCGTTTCTGCTTCTTTTACGATTTCCCGGATAGGTTTTAAAGATGCCCGAACCAGGAAATAGCAGGTAATAAATAAAAGTAAGAGACCGATAAAAAACAGGATGACCAGTGTTTTCTGAAGCTCCAGCAGGTTGGTGTGTCCGTAACCGTCGTAAGCTGCGGCCGTCACAATATAAGTCTGTCCGTTGAATGGATAAACCATCCCGACGGCCTGGTATTTTCCGATATAAAATTCAATTTCCTTTTGTTGGAGAATTTGGGCAATCATTTCCGGATTCTCTTTGACAATATCATTGTCGATGGCATCGTGGTAGAGCATGCGAAAGTCTGTGGTATATACAGCCACTTCCACCTCATTAATAAACTCCTTATTATTCAGGTAGATGGATTGCATGATGTCGGCATCTACCTGGTTTTGCAGGAACAGATGCACTTTGGTGACAGCTTCGCTCTTCAGGTTATGGAAGAAGGTATTGCTTCGGATATGCTCGCTGACCAGATAGATTAAGGTCATGCAAAGCAGAAATACCACAGCTATGACTCCGGTATTTTTGAGCGTAAGTGCGGTTTTAATTTTCATGGCTTTTCGTCAGTAAGAATAAATCCGATTCCAGGTTTGGTGTGAATCAGTTTGGTTTCAAAGTCTTTGTCTATTTTTTTACGCAGGTAATTGATGTATACATCGATAAAGTTGGTACCGGTATCGAAGTGGGTATTCCAGACTTTTTCGGCAATTTCTATCCGGCTGATGACCCGTTCTGCATTCTGCACCATGTAAGTAAGCAGGTTGTATTCTTTCGGAGATAAGCGGATGAGGCTACCTTGGCGCATCACTTCCCTGCGGTTGGTATCAATTTGAAGGTCTTTGTAGGTAAGTTTCTCGGGAGCAACAACAGATACAGTTGCTTCTGCTTTTCTTTTCAGAAGTACTTTAATGCGTGCGTTCAGTTCCCGGAAGTCGAAAGGTTTTACCATGTAGTCATCTGCACCTGCATCAAATCCGTCGAGTTTGTCGTCGGTTGAGCCCAAAGCTGTCAGCATAAGTACGGGAATATGCGGATTTGACTTGCGTATCTCTTTGCAGAGTTCGAAGCCATCCAGTTTGGGAAGAATAATATCCGAAATAACCAGCTGAAAAGAGTGAGATTGGAACAGACGAAGTCCCATGGCTCCATCGTATGCCACCATGGTGTGATAGCCATTTTCTTCCAGTCCGGTTTTTAGCAAATCGGCTACTCGTTTATCGTCTTCTATGATTAAAATACTGTACATAATAATAAATTGAATAAGTCAGACAAGGTCTGTTTTTATATTTAATCAGGGAAAAGTCAAGTGGAGTAGAAAAGAAAAAGTGGAGCATACAGGACTCGAACCTGCCACCTTTTGACTGCCAGTCAAACGCTCTAGCCAGATGAGCTAATGCCCCATTTGTTTTTGAAGTTGTCACAAAGGTACAACATTATTTCAAAAAAACAAGAAACCTGCTCTATAAAACAGAAGAAAACCATTAGTTTTGCGTCGGTTTATCAAAATAGAAAAGACTTATGAATTTACAGATACGCAAGGCTACATTGGATGATTTGGACCGTTTGATGGAGATATTTGAAGAAGCCCGTCGTTTCATGTGCCGCACGGGAAACCCTAATCAGTGGATTAACGGATATCCCCAGCGGGAACTGATACAGGAGGAAATAGAAGCTTCTCACTGTTATGTGTGTGTAACGGAGGATGGAAGAGCAGTGGCCACTTTCTGTTTCATTCAGGGACCCGATCCGACCTATGCACGCATTGAAAACGGGGAATGGCGAGACGACTCTCCTTATTATGTGATTCATCGGCTGGCATCCGACGGCTTCTGCAAGGGGATAGGAAAACTATGTGTGGACTGGTGTTTCCGTCAGTGGCCGTGCCTGCGTGCCGATACCCATGCAGACAACAAGGTGATGCAACATCTGCTGCTTTCTACAGGCTTTGTGTATTGTGGAATTATCTATGTGCGTAATGGAACTCCGCGACTGGCTTACCAGAAATTAGCTTAGAAAGAGACGCTTTCCCTTAATAATGCTTAATTGGTGAATATTTTCCATTGGAAATTTATTCTTTATGTAATTATTTATTTTCTTTGCAAAAAGTTTCCATTAGAAAATAATAACAAAGAAAATAAATAGTTATGAAGTGTGTAATTGTTGGTGGGGTAGCAGGTGGAGCCACTGCGGCTGCCCGTATTCGGAGAAACACGGAAAAGGCTGAAATCATTTTGTTTGAGCGTGGAGAATATATCTCTTATGCCAATTGCGGTTTACCTTATTATATAGGCGGGGGAATTCAGGAGCGCGACCGCTTGTTTGTACAGACTCCGGAAGCATTCTCCACTCGTTTCCGCATCGATGTGCGGGTACGTTCGGAGGTTATGGCAATTGATACTGCCCGTAAAGAAGTGAAGGTTCGTACTTCGGACGGAAAAGAATATACTGAAACATACGATAAATTGCTGCTTTCACCGGGGGCATCGCCAGTGCGTCCTCCTTTGCCGGGAATCGATAATGAAGGAATCTTTACCCTGAGAAATGTGGCAGATACAGACCGCATCAAGGCTTATATGCAGAGTCATGAAATAAAGAAAGCGGTGATTGTTGGAGGTGGTTTTATCGGGTTGGAAATGGCCGAGAACCTTCATCATGCCGGTATTGAGGTGGCTGTAGTAGAGATGGCAGATCAGGTGATGGGACCGATCGATTTCTCTATGGCAGCGCTGGTGCACGGTCATCTGCAACAGAAGGGGGTCAAACTGTATCTGAAACAGGCAGTGGAAGCCTTTGAAAAGACCGATTCCGGACTGAGAGTCAAATTCCAGTCGGGGTTACAGGCGGAAGCTCAGCTGGTTATTCTTTCTATCGGTGTACGGGCAGAAACTCGTCTGGCTGTAGAAGCCGGACTGAAGTTAGGAGAAATGAAGGGTATTTATGTAAATGAATACCTGCAGACTTCCGATGAGTCGGTGTATGCCGTAGGTGATGCCATTGAATATCCGCATCCGATTACCGGTAAGCCGTGGTTGAACTTCCTGGCCGGACCGGCCAATCGTCAGGCACGTATCGTAGCCGACAACATGACATTTGGCAACCGGGTGAAATATGAAGGCTCTATCGGGACTGCCATAGCGAAAGTATTTGACTTGACTGTGGCTTCTACGGGACTTCCGGCCAAGCGTCTGAAAGCTTTTGGTATGCCTTATCTGTCGGCAACCATTCACTCTGGTTCGCATGCCGGCTACTATCCCGGTTCCCTGCAGATGGACATCAAGATTACTTTCTCTCCTGAAGGCGGTCGTTTGTATGGGGCACAGATTGTGGGATACAATGGAGTGGATAAGCGCATTGATGAATATGCACTGGTCATCAAGCAGAAAGGAACCGTATATGATTTGATGCAACTGGAACATGCCTACGCACCTCCTTTCTCTTCAGCTAAAGATCCGGTAGCAGTGTCGGGTTATGTGGCTGGAAATATCTTGAACGGCAAGATGACTCCTCTTTATTGGAGAGAGTTGCAGCAGGCCGATTTGACTAAAGTGACCTTGGTGGATGTGCGGACAAAAGACGAATATGAACTGGGGCACATTTCTGGAGCGGTAAACGTACCTTTGGATGAGATGCGTTCACGGATGAAGGAAATTCCATCGGACAAACCAGTCTTCTTGTACTGCGGAGTCGGCTTGCGCGGTTATCTGGCCTCTAACATTCTGAAAGAAAACGGTTATAAGGATGTGCGTAACCTGATAGGTGGTATCAAGACCTACAATGCAGCGGTTACTCCGGTTTGCCAGCCGGAAGAAACATGTGCCGTAGCCTGCTCGTGTGAAACGGCTGAAGGAAGTTCGGACTGCAAAAAGGTACATGTAGTAGATGCCTGTGGCATACAGTGTCCTGGCCCTATCTTGCGTTTGAAAAAAGGGATGGAGGAACTGAAAGCCGGTGAGCAGATGGAAATTCATGCTACGGATGCCGGATTTCCGAGAGACGCAGAAGCATGGTGCCGTACTACCGGAAACCGCTTCCTTTCCTCAAAGTCGGAAGGAGGAATCTATAAGGTAGTGGTAGAGAAAGCGACTCCTTGTGCCATAGAGGCTTCCCGTCAGGACGTGGGAGAGAAGGGAAAAACTTTCATCCTTTTCAGTGATGACCTTGACAAAACTTTGGCTACCTTTGTGCTGGCTAACGGTGCGGCGGCTACGGGCAAAAAAGTGACCATCTTCTTTACCTTCTGGGGACTGAATGCCATCAAGAAGGAACGGAAACCGTCGGTACAGAAGGATATTTTTGGAAAAATGTTCGGCATGATGTTGCCTTCCAGCTCTCGGAAACTCAAGCTTTCAAAGATGAACATGGGAGGTATGGGTACGAAGATGATGCGTTACATTATGAACCGTAAGGGAATCGATTCGTTGGAATCACTTCGCCAGCAGGCCATTGATAATGGAGTAGAATTCATTGCCTGCCAGATGTCGATGGACGTAATGGGCGTGAAAAAGGAAGAGCTGCTGGACAACGTCACCATCGGTGGGGTAGCGACCTATATGGACCGTGCTGAGGAAGCCAATGTAAATCTGTTTATTTAAGTATGGAAAAAATAAAATGTATCTGTGTGATGAGAGAGCTCTTTCGAGCTCTCTCTGAACTTGAATCCCGTTTGATGCAGTCGCATGGAGTGTCGCTGAACGAAGCTATGGTGTTATGTGCCATCGGTAAGGAACGGGTAGCGGCCAGCACGATTGTAGAGCGTACGGGGCTGACTCCTTCGCATGCCTCCAAGGTGATTCGTGCGGTGGAAGAGCGGAATCTGTTGGTGCGTGCCTTGGGCGAGAAAGACAAGCGGCAAATGTATTTCTCTCTGACAAAAGAAGCGCATAGCTGCCTGAAGGGAATACGCGAGCAGGGGATAGATATACCGGAACTGTTGCAACCCTTGTTTGCTTCTTATGCGGAGGGAGTGTCTGATTCGTGTGAATAAAGGTGAGTGAAAGGATGAAAAAGAAGAAATTTGAATTGGAAGTACCGGGTGGAGCCGACAAAGTCTTGTTGCACACCTGTTGCGCACCGTGTTCATCGGCCATTATCGAATGTCTGTTGAATCATGGTATACGCCCTACTATCTATTATTGTAATCCGAATATCTATCCGTTGGAGGAATACAATATCCGTAAGGACGAGTGTACCCGCTATGCCCAGTCGTTGGGCTTGGATATTGTGGATGCAGATTATGACCATGCATTCTGGCGTTGTACGGTGGCCGGACTTGAAAACGAACCGGAGCGCGGAGGGCGTTGCCTGAAATGCTTTAAAATGCGTCTGGCCGATACGGCCCGTTATGCACATGAACACGGTTTCTCAGTCATCACGACCACGTTAGCTTCCTCTCGCTGGAAAAGCCTGGAGCAGATTAATGAAGCAGGACATTGGGCTGTAGCTGCTTATCCCGACGTAACCTGGTGGGAACAGAACTGGCGCAGGGGGGGCTTGAGTGAGCGTCGTATAGCCATTATCAAGGAATATAATTTCTATAACCAGCAGTATTGCGGCTGTGAATTCAGTATGCGGAAGCACGACGAAGAACCTACTCTTTCTTCTCTTCCTCTTTCTTCGCCTCAATAGGCATGGTGTTGTCCTTATAGGCGGAAAAACCTTTTACTTTTACGCGTTCTTTTTTCTCTTCCTCGTTGATGGCTGCCTGGCCTAACTGGTTCATGTTGTCCTTTATCACATTGTGCATGTCAAAGAAATAGTCCAGCAGCATTTTCATGTGTTCTTCCAGCTCTCCTTCTCTGGGAGAGAAGAACGTGTGGCAACGGGAGTGTAGTCCGATGGTCTTCTCATCCTCGTCCGCCATATAGACGGTAGTGACCAGTGAGTTTACATTGGCCAAATTGATAATCTCTTTCAGATAAGGAAGCGCTTCGTTGTCGGCATTGATGGAGCCCCACCATGGATTCCAGATCATGATAAATCGGTTCTCTTCTTCTGCCGCAATATAGAAATCGTCTCCCTGATATTTAAAGGTGATGTGATTTTCTTCATTCACCTTAGGCTGGCAGCCTATTTTCTTCAGTACGCTGATGACGAGGTCTTTTGTCGTGACTTCGTCCTGTTCGTCTTTTGTCATTCTTTCAATGTATTCCAACCGTTTCTGACGCTCGCGCAAGAAGCGCAGGGCGAACAATACGACCGGCCAGAGGGCCAGTGCAATGACGGCAATCAATAAGGTTATTTCGCTGATGTGTGTCATGGTACGGTTTTTTAAAGGTTATGAATAGATTTTTTCTTTATATATTCTAAAGATAACAATTTTATTTGAAAAGGGGGAAATACATTATACTTTTTTAAACAAGAATTATGCAGCAAAACGCTGAATTCGTTGTTTATAGTATGTAATCAATTAAAGACATAGATTTATGAAAAAGATGGTATCAATTCTGATATGCGCACTGGCCTTGATGGTCGGACATATTCAGGCTCAAGAAGTTGAGTTGACCAAAGAAGAAAAGAAAGCTCTTCAAGAGAAAATAGACAGTATCCAGCATGCAGAAGCAGTGGAAGCTATCAATGCAAAGAAGTTTACCCTTGAAGCAGACCAGGTGGTGTTCAAGTATGGGCAGACGGCTTACGTCACATCGAATACCAACTTTGTGTCTGTAGATGGAGAAGATGCAGTGGTGCAGGTGGCTTTCAATATTCCGGCGGCAGGTCCTAACGGACTGGGAGGCGTAACGGTAAATGGAAAGGTCTCTTCTTATGAGATGAGGACTGACAAGAGGGGGACGCTCTATTTATCCATGAATGTAATGGGTGTCGGCATTTCGGCTCGTCTGGACATCAGCATGCCGAAGGGAACGAATAATGCTACGGTTACCATTACTCCGAATTTTAATTCCAATCGTCTGACCCTAAATGGGGTGATACTTCCGGCTTTCAAGAGCTCAGTATTTAAAGGACGTTCAATTTGATAAAACAAGATGAATTATGAGAAAGATGTTGTTTTTTGCGTGTCTGTTGTTGGGGTTGTCGGCTTGTGAGAAAGACCCTGACATGAATCAGTTGGACGCGGATCTGGTGGTCTACACCGATTATGACAAGGATGCCGACTTTGGTGGTTATAAAACGTATTTCTTGCCTGACAGTATTTTAGAGGCAGGTGGTCATCGGGCTACCTACTGGAAGGATGAAAATGCAAAGGCGATTATTAATAAGGTTGCCGCAGAAATGGATGCACGCGGATACACCCGTATCCTTGATCCGGAAAAGAAGGAAGAAGCCAATGTGGGCTTGCAGCTTTCCTACGTGGCTCAGACAACTCAGGTCATTACCGGTGGCTATTGGGGCGGCTGGTGGGATTATGGTTTCTGGGGTCCTTGGTCCGGATGGTATTATCCGTATCCTGTATCCTATTCCTATAATACCAATACCTTGGTGATGGAGATGGTCGACCTGACTGCCGATGAGGACGGCACACAGAAAAATCTTCCGGTGGTGTGGTATGCCAGCGCATCAGGATTCCAGTACAGCGGACAGTTTAATCAGATGATGTTGCAGAATTCGGTGGTACAGGCTTTCGAGCAGTCACCTTATATCAAATCGGTTAATTAATTAGAGGAGGAATCTGAAATGAAGATAAATGTATTGAAAAAGATGGCGCTGCTGGCCTTTATGTGTCTGGGAGTGGCTGTAAAAGGATTTTCGCAATTCGATATCAGCAAGACTACTTTGAAGGTGGACTGGCAGATGAATGCGCCTTTTTCCACTGGTTTTGCAGATAAGTTGAGCGGATGGGGAATGAACTTTGAGCTGGGCTATCAGTTTACGCCTCGTTGGGAAGCTGGAGTCTTTGCTTCTTTCCATACCAACCATAAGTATGTGGGACGTCAGACATTGCCGTTGTCGCCTACGGAATCATTGACTACCGACCAGCAGCGTTCGGCCTTCCAGGTACCGTTTGGCGTGATGGGAGCATATAATCTTTCCACTAACCGTTATGTAAAGCCCTACATCGGAGTGAAGATGGGTACCATGTTCGCCCGTAATACGACTTACTTTGGTAGCGGGGGTGTGTACGACAAATCATGGGGATTCTATGTTTCTCCGGAAATTGGGTTGAAAATTTACCCGACAGGAAAGAAATGGGGATTCCATGTAGCCGGTTACTACAGTTATGCTACAAACAAGACGCAGACATTGACTTGCGACATTGAGGGGCAGAACCATGCCGGTTTCCGTTTGGGTGTAATCTTCTGATAAATCTGGATAGAGTATAAAAAGAAAAGGTCTGAACTTTTGTTCAGACCTTTTTTTGTAGCCCGTGGGGGAATCGAACCCCCCTTTCAAGAATGAAAATCTTGCGTCCTAACCGATAGACGAACGGGCCATCCTTATACATCGGATTAACCGTATGTTTTGTTTTGGTAGCCCGTGGGGGAATCGAACCCCCCTTTCAAGAATGAAAATCTTGCGTCCTAACCGATAGACGAACGGGCCATCCTGACTTTGTGTTGAGGTGTTTCTCAATCACGGGTGCAAAGGTACGACTTATTTTTGAATATGCAAGCGTTTTGCAGAAAAAATGTAGAATAATTTCTTCAAGAAGTACGGAAAGAGGGATAAAAAACGCAAGTGCGTTTAAGGTAAAACGTCCTTGCGTTTGAATCCAAACGTCCTTGCGTTTGCTTTGAAACGTCCTTGCGTTTGAATCTAAACGCACTTGCGTTTTTTTAGAGATGATTTTTCTGGTTGGAAAAATGGGAAAAGTATATCGGGAGAAACAGTCCGGAACTTATCTTTTTATGAATTAAAAACGCATGTAACTGTCTGGGTCTATAGAGAAGGCTTTCCTGTTTTCGGTCGATAAACCGGTGTGCGGCACGGCTTTTTCTCAATGAAATGGGAAAGGTGTAAAAAAAGCTTTTGCGGTTGGATATATCCCTTTGGGTTATGGCTAAAAGCCGTTTGTGTGTATATGAGGGGGAGAATCTGTACAAAATTCCATGTATTTGTACAATTATGGACTTTTGTATATTTAAATTTTCTGTAACATTGCGATGCAAATTAAAAATAAGAACCTTAAATAATGGCGAAAGAAACAAAAGTTATATACAAGTCAATAAAAACGATTAACAATTTTATTAAAAAACACATGTATGAAAAACATTAGTTCCATGGCGGCTTTAGCCGCATTGCTGCTTGTAAGTTGCGGGCAGGACACCGATGTAAAATTTGCTGGCGACGAAGGGGCGAAAGTCACTTTCAGCGCGTCAATCAACGAACAGAATTCGCAGGATGTATCCCGTGTGACTGGAGTGACCTGGGATGACGGCGATGAGGTGAGCATTTCCTGCGGACCTACACAGAAAAATGTGTTCTACCGTTACAATGCCGCCGACAATTCATTTACCGCCATCAACCGTTTTGATGAAATCTGGTTGCTTGGAAATGAGGAGTACGATGTGACCGCTTATTATCCTCACGTAGGAGAAGAAGGAACTGTGCCTCCCGTGCAGATAGTAGAAATCACTTCCGAAAATCAGGATACGCCCGAAGAACGTGCCGCCTTCGATTTCCTCTACGCTTCTACCAAGGCTACAAAAGCCGAGCCGAATGTGCATTTGAACTTCAACCACGCCATGAGCCGTGTGAACCTGGAGTTTGTGCCGGGAACAGACCCGGAAGGAAATCCGGTGACTTTGACAGATATAGAATGTTACTTGGTAGGTATCAAGCGGAACGGTACGTTCGACACGGAAACGGGTGTGGCTGCGGTGGCAGAGGATGCGGCTGTCAGCGATTTGCGTCAGATGCTGAATGCGGACAATGATCATACTTTCACCGCATATCTTCTTCCGCAGACGATAGGAGCTGAAGGGCTTCAGATTGAAGCTGCGATGACTACTGCCGATGGCCGTCGCATTTATTATTTTCTGGAAATACCGGTAAGCGACTGGCCGGAAATGAAGGCAGGTTACTCCTATAATTATACGTTGACTGCCAATGATTATATGACGGCTTCTCCCACAGTACTTGAAATTTCAGGCACAGACATTAATCCGTGGACAGAAGTAAATAAGGAAGAAACTCCGGATGCGAAGGCATTGGGTACGGAAGCTTATGTGAACGGAGCTGAATGGGGCGAAATGGAAAATGAAGAGATTGTTCCGGAAGTAAAATAATTAGTTAAATGAATAAGCGATGAAAATTTATAATAACCTTTCAATATGTGCGTTGGCAGGATTGTTCGCTTTTACCAGTTGTGCGAAAGAAGATGGTATGGAAGGCGGTTCTGTGGCGCAGCCGTTTCAAATCAGTGTTTCTGATAGAGGCTTTCAAGGCATATCTGACGGACGTGCGGTAGATGAGAACTACAAGACCACTTTTGTGGCAGGAGATGTTGTTGGAGTATATGGTGTGGCAGGAGGTCAGGTAGTAGAGGGAATTTCCAACCGTAAATTTACGCTCAATGAAAAAGGAGTATGGGAGCTGGAGGGAAATCCTATCGAATATGACAGCGAACTTTTCAAGACGATTACATTCTATGCGTATTATCCCTATCAGGATAATGTGGCGTTTAATCCTGCGGTAGAAGACCCATTCGCGGACTTTGTTGCCAATTGGCAGATTGCCGCCGATCAGGGAGGCTTCAAGTATACAAAGAGTGATTTGATGACAAGTACAAGTCAGGCGGAAGCAGGCCGTTTGCAAGGTAAGGTCACTTTTACGATGAACCACCGCATGGCTCTGGCGGTATTTAAGATGCCTAAGCTGGTGTATGATTTCACGAACGGAGGGCTGGACGATTATAGCTTGGACGTAGCGCCGAAAGAACTTCTTATAAATGATGTAGAAACCACTCCTTATTACGATGCGGCCAGCGGTACTTATATGGCTTTGGTGAAACCTGAAACAAATTATTCCATTTCATGTACCTACCAAGGAACTCAGGAAAAGATGATTAATCCGACAGGAAGTTTGGCGGGTGGTAAGGCCAAAATGTATACCATTAAAGATGAAAATAATAAGCTGGATTATACCTTGAATATCGGTGATTACCTTTGTGCGGATGGTAATTTGGTGAGCATAAATGACGGTACAGTGCCCGACAATGCGATTGGAGTGGTTTGCTATGTGGGTAATCCGGAGCCTCATGTCACTCATCCGAATAATTATACAGAAACAAATGATGCGCTTTATCGTGATTATCCGAATTGTACGCACGGATTGGTGCTTGCATTGAAGAATGCGAGAGATGGTCAATGGGATGGAGGAGCTTTCAATTCGACTAGTAGTAGTACTCGTAGTCCTGCTTATTGTGATTGGTTAGCTTCAGATGAAGAATGGAATGGGTTGTTAGTTCCTTGTAATACGGAGGCAAATGGTGCGTTAAAGAATGACCCGGAATCAATGTTTCCTGCATTTTTAGGTTACAATAATACTCTGGTAATGACAATGTGTTATGAAGGAAAGGGACCACAAAACTCATGTAATAATGCTTACACTTATTTAATGAATTATAGAAATGAAGTTGCGGTTCCTAGTTCTGTGACTCCATGGTATATTCCTTCGGTAGTATGTTGGAATGAGGTTGCTAAAAGTTCATCGGTAATTAATAAGAGTATTTCAAAGTTGGGTGAAGATAAAGGAGAGGAACTTGTTTCAGTATCAAGTGGAACGGCGAAAAATCATTATTGGACTAGTACACAAAGAAATTGGGCAACTCAATGGACTCATGGTATCGATGGTGGTAGATATACTCAAGCTTCAAATAAAGGAAGCCTTGCTGGACATTTCCGCATGATGTTAGCTTTTTAAAATCAAAAATTAAAACGGCAATATGAATAAGAAAAAGAATTATATAAAAAGTACCGCTCTCCCCATGGCGATGCTTCTTTCGGCTGTGGCTGTCTCTCCGCTTTTAGGAGAAAAGGCATATGCGGCTGTAGAGGCCACTCAGCAGCAGGGCAATATCAAGGGAACGGTCGTCGACAGCAATGGTGAACCCGTTATCGGTGCGAATGTCATCATTGAAGGTACCACAATCGGTACTATTACAGATATTGATGGAGTGTTTATGATTAATGCCAAACCGGGACAGAAACTGACTATCTCGTTCATCGGTTATAATTCGGTAACCGTTCCGGCAAAAGCTGACATGAAAGTAACATTGTCCGACAATTCTACCATGCTGGGCGAAGTGCAGGTGGTAGCTTACGGTGTGCAGAAAAAGGTAAGTGTGACTGGAGCTATCTCCAGTGTCGGTTCGGAAGAACTGATGCGTACGCCGGTAAGTTCGGTCACTAATGTGCTGGGTGGTCAGATGACCGGTTTGACCACGGTGCAGTATTCCGGTGAGCCGGGTGCGGATGCGGCCGACATTCTGGTGCGTGGTAAAGCTACTTTCGGTGATTCTTCTCCGCTGATTCAGGTGGACGGAGTGGAACGAAGCATGACGGACATTGACCCGAACGAAATCGAGAGCGTGACCGTGTTGAAGGACGCTTCCGCTACGGCGGTGTTTGGTATCCGTGGTGCGAATGGTGTTATCTTGATTACTACCAAGCGCGGTAAGGAAGGAAAGCCGAAAATTTCGTTCTCTACTTCTGCCAGTATCCTTCAGCCGACAAAGATGGTGGAACAGGCCAATTCGTATCAGTATGCCACTTTCTATAACCAGTTGATGAAGAATGACGGACAAGACGAGGTTTTCTCGCCGACGATTGTGGAGAAATTCCGTACCCATTCCGACCCTATACGTTTCCCGGATACCCGTTGGGCCGATTACATCATGAAAAGCGCGGCGTTGCAGAGCCAGCATAACATGAGTGTGTCGGGCGGTACGGACAAGGTGCGTTATTTCATTTCGGCCGGAGCTTATACGCAGGACGGTCTGTTCAACAGTTTCAATCTGCCGTATGATGTAAGTTATTCTTACAAGCGTTTCAACTATCGTGCGAACTTTGATATTAACGTCACCAAGTCGACACTTTTGTCGTTCAACGTGGCAGGTAATGTAGATAATAACAGCAAGCCTCATACCAGCCAGGGAACATCCGGTATGATTAAGAACATGTACTATGCCACTCCGTTCTCCAGTCCGGGTATTGTAGACGGAAAGTTTATTACCACAGCTACCGATTACAGTGACGAAAGACTTCCTTTTACCGGAGGTAATGGTATGGCATACTATGGTGCCGGTTTTGATAGGGTCAGCAATAACAAACTGACGGCCGACCTGATGCTCGACCAGAAACTGGATTTCATTACGAAGGGACTTTCTGTCAAGTTGAAAGGTTCTTACAACAGTGGTTTCGTAGTGACAAAGACCGGTACGGGTGGTGCCGTAGCCACTTATACTCCCGTGTTGCAGGAAGACGGAAGTCTGGCTTACCGTAAGGCAGGCGAGAATACGGATGTAAGTTATTCTTACAGCACCGGCAAGTCGCGTGACTGGTACATGGAGGCCAGCTTGAACTATGCCCGTTCTTTCGGCGACCATAATGTGACGGCCTTGCTGTTGTACAACCAGTCCAAGCAGTATTACTTTGGCAGCAGTAGCTCTCAATACCGTGACATTCCCCGTGGGTATGTAGGTCTGGTAGGACGTGTGACCTACGACTGGAAAAACCGTTACATGGCCGAGTTCAACATCGGTTACAACGGTTCCGAGAACTTTGCGCCGGAACGCCGCTTCGGTACCTTCCCGGCAGGTTCTGTGGGATGGATTATGAGTGAGGAAAAATGGTTCCAGCCGCTGAAGCCGTGGATGACATTCCTGAAACTGCGTGCCAGTCTGGGTCTGGTAGGTAACGACAAGCCGAGCGACCTGAACCTCCGTTTCCTTTACCTGGCCGACCCGTATGAAGTGAATAACGGCAGTCTGCCTAACCGTAACGGCGGATACGGATACAGCTTTGGTATTGAAAACAGTACAGTCAGTCTGGGAGCAAGAGAAACCGCCAAGAACAATGCCGATGTGGGTTGGGAAACAGCCTTGAAACAAAACTATGGTGTCGACATGAATTTCTTTGACGACCGTCTCCGTACTTCGGTGGACTATTACCGTGAGCACCGTAAAGACATTCTGCTGATTGACGGAACGGCTCCGGGGCTGCTGGGCTTCACCGTGCCTTACGCCAACCTGGGAGAAGTGGAGAGCTGGGGATGGGAACTGTCCTTGAACTGGAACGACAAGATTGGCGATAACTTCCGTTATTGGGCTACTTTTAACCTCTCTTATAACCAGAATGAGATTCTGGAAGACAAGCAGGCGCCTCAAAGCTATGATTATCAGTACACCAAAGGACATCGTATCGGCGCACGTTCGCAGTATGTGTTCTTCCGTTACTACGATGAGCAGACTCCCGAACTGTATGAGCAGACGTTCAACCGTCCGTATCCGGAACAGATTCAGACCTTGCGCAACGGAGATGCCGTCTATGTGGACTTGAACGGTGACCGTAAGATTGATACCAATGATATGAGTTATGACTATGGTTATACGGACGACCCGGAATACATGGCCGGTCTGACCTTGGGTTTCAGTTGGAAGAACTGGGAAGTGAGCACGCAGTGGACGGGCGCATGGAACGTGAGCCGTATGATTTCCGATGTGTTCCGCCAGCCTTTCTTCTCATCGGCCGACGCTTCTCAGGGAGGTTTGCTGGCTTACCATCTGGACAACACATGGACGGAAGACAACCCGTCGCAAAGTTCCAAGTATCCTCGTGCCACATTTGTGAACCGTGACAATAACTACGCTACTTCCACATTGTATGAACAGGACTCCAAGTACTTGCGTTTGAAGACCTTGCAGGTGGCTTATAATTTTAATCTTCCGGTGATGAAGAAACTGGGATTGAACACGTTCCAGTTGGCTTTTAGCGGCTATAACTTGTGGACACTGACCCCGTATTTGTGGGGCGATCCGGAAACCAGGGCCTCCAATGCGCCTTCTTATCCATTGTCTAAGACATATACATTGAGTTTGAAACTTGGATTCTAAACAATTAAAGATAGAAAATATGAAATTAGGATATAAACTTTTGTTCGGCGCATGTGTGGCGGCTAATCTGATTGCCACGTCATGTGTGGACGATATGAAATTCGGAAATTCATTCCTGGATAAGGCTCCGGGTGGTACCGCCACAGTGGATACGGTATTCAGCAGCGCGGTCTATACCCAGCAGTTTCTGAATTCAATTTATGGTCGTCAGTATTATGGATTGCCTTATAAGGATGATACTTCCTTGCCGGTGTCCAGCAGCCCGTATTGCGGTAAGGTAGAGGCTTTGACAGACTGCTGGCAGTTGCACTGGCGTGACGCGCAGCTTTATTCGCAGTATTACAGCGGTATCCATACGGCCAATTACAGCCGCCGTCAGGATAAGTTCTGTTATAACGATGAAAAGGTGTGGGAAGTAGTGCGCTGGTGCTGGCTGCTGATGGAACACATCGACGATGTGCCCAATCTGGATGCCAATGAAAAGGCGCGTATGATTGCGGAGGCCAAATGCTTGATAGCCGTGCGTTACTTTGACATGTTCCGTCATTACGGGGGGCTTCCTTTGCTTTATGCCTCTTTTGAAGGAAATGAGTCCAGCTACGAATGTCCGCGTGCCACGGTAGAAGAAACAGTGAACTACATGATTAAGATGTTGGATGAGGCCATTGATTCCGGGGCTTTGCCCTGGGCATACGGTCCCGGTGCCGACGGAAGTTCCACCTATACTGGACGCTGGACCAAGGCAGGTGCTATGGCGTTGAAGTGTAAAATCTGGCAGTTTGCCGCTTCTCCTTTGTTCAATGACAATCAGGGTTATGCGGGCGGTGCCTCAGAAGCGGAACAGCAGCATCTGGTATGGTACGGAGGTTATCGTCCGGAATTGTGGGAAAACTGCCTGAAGGCTTGCGAAGACTTCATGAACGCATTGCAGGCAAATGGTTATTATGAATTGAACCAGTCTGTCAATAACACACCGGCCGGTTACCGTTATGCCTACCGTATGGGGTACCTTTATCAAGGAAGTAAGGAAGTCATTCATTCTGTCAGGGTTCAGATGGGAGACGCTTTTAATTCCAGTACTTATTTCTGGCATAATTGGAGCGATTTGGGACGTAACTCTTATACGCCTACACAAGAATATGTGGAAATGTTCCCGTGGGCCGACGGTAAACCGTTCAATTGGGAGGAAACAGAGGCAGAAGGCAAGCTGGATGAAATGTTCGCGAAAGGTACTTTGGCCGACAATAACCTGGAATTGACCCGTGACCCTCGTTTGTATGAGACAGTGATAGTGAACGGATTGCCCAAGATGCTGGACTGGTCGAACAATGCCGGGTTGATGTCCGGACAGCCATACGAACTGTGGGTAGGCGGTTATGATGCCGGAAACAACTCACGGGATGAGACCATGCGTTTTGCTACTGGCTATGACAATATGAAGTATTATATCGGTACGGAATATCAGCGTCAGTATTGCCAGTGGGTGACTTTGCGTCTGTCGGATATTTATCTCACTTATGCGGAAGCATTGCTTCAGGCAAAAGGGGACAATGCGGGTGCGTTGACCTGGATAAATAAGGTGCGCGAACGTGTAGGCCTTGGCAAGCTGGAAGATTGTAATCCGGAAAAGAACCTGACTTCAAACAAGGAAAACTTGTTGGAAGAATTGCTGCGTGAGCGTGTGTGTGAGCTTGGTATGGAAGACGCACGTTTCTTTGATTTGATTCGGTATAAACGTGCGGACCGGTTTGAAAAAGAGCTGCACGGACTGTTGATTTACCGTCTGGATGAGAAAGGAAACCGTATAGAGACGAAATGGTTTGAAGGTGACCAGAATCAAGGAGCTCCCCAGCCCGTTCATTTTGACTATGAAAGATTTACGTTGCACAATATCCGTCGTTACTGGTGGGATTATGGTTTTGACACCAAATGGTATTTGTCACCGTTCCCTCAAACGGAAATAAACAAGGGATACGGACTGGTTCAGAATCCTGGCTGGTAATTTATAAAAGTATAAGTAATAGATTTTTGATAATAGCTTTATGAAAAAATATAAGAATCTGATGTGGGCATGCCTGGCCTTGCTGGCTGTTCCTGCTGGTGCTCAGGACACGGACAATAATGTCAGAGGAATGGTTGTCGACAAGTGGGGGCATCCGGTTTATGGTGCTTCTGTCATGGTGAAAGGGATGCCGGAAACAAGAGTTGAGACAGATAAGGATGGAAAATTTTCCATAGAAGCTTCTGCCGGACAGCAATTGAATATTGTGTCAGTAGATAAAGGTACGACTACGGTAAAGGCGGACGGAAAGTCGCTGGTGAAGGTCGTACTGAATTACGCGGGGCAGTCTGTCGACGTGGGCGCCGGACGTGTTTTTACCCGTGCCGAGTCTACGGCAGCCGTTTCTACCATTTATAATGAAGACTTTGATAAGCGTAGTGCTAAAAACATGTCTAATTCTCTGTTAGGGCAGGGAATGGGTATGATGGTCTTGCAGAATTCGGGAAATTATGCGGATGTGGAACCTACTTTTTATATCAGAGGACTTCAGAGTCTTTCCAGCAGCAATCCGTTGATATTGGTTGATGGTCTGGAAAGAGACATGAGCCTGCTTAGCCCGGAGGAAGTGGAATCTGTATCCGTTTTGAAAGATGCGGCCGCTGTAGCTTTGTATGGGTATAAAGGAATTAATGGGGCTATCCTGATTACGACCAAACGCGGTAAGTATAATTCCAAAGAAATCAAGTTTACTTATGACCATGTAAATAATTTCATGGACCGGAAGCCGGAGTTTGTGGATGCGGCCACTTATGCGCAGGCTTATAATGAGGCACGCAGGTATGAAGGTTTGTCTCCCCGTTATGCGGATAAGGAAGTGGAGTATTTCCGTAATGGAGACTTCCCTTATTTGTATCCGAATGTAAACTGGCTTGATGAGACTTTCAAGAATTCGGGCATTTCCAACAAGTATACGATTGAATTTCGCGGAGGTGGTTCTAAGTTCCGTTACTATTCTATGCTTGACCTGGTGACAGACAGAGGTTTCGTGAAAGAAGGCAATATGAACGAAGGCTATTCTACCCAGAACAAGTATTCGCGTGCCAATCTGCGTACCAATATGGATATTGATGTAAGCAGTACTACAAAACTGAAAGTGAATATTTTGGGTACATTGTCGGAATCTCTCCGTCCGGGTGCTTCTGCCAATCTGTGGGATATGATTTATACCCTGCCGGCAGCCGCTTTTCCTGTAAAGGATGAGGACGGCTTATGGGGAGGAAACAATACCACTTGGTTGGGAACCCAGAATCCGGTGGCTCAATCTCAGGGAGCGGCATATTCAAAAGGTCATACGAGAAGCTTGTTTGCGGACCTGACCTTGGAACAAGACTTGTCGGCTGTTACAGAAGGTTTGGGATTCAATTTCAGATTGGCTTATGATAACTATTCTTCTATATGGGAAGACCATAGCCAGGCTTATACTTATGGCGGATATACGGTGACTTATACTGATTTGACAGGACCTTTGTATACGCATACAACTGGAGGTGAGCCTACAGAAATGGGAAAAGACGGAAGCATAAATAACTGGACACGCCAGTTCAACTTCTCTGGTGGATTTAGCTATAACCGGAACTTTGCGGATACACACGATGTGTATTCTCAATTGAAGTGGGAATATGAGTACCGTGATTCATACGGCTTGAATACAACCATTTATCGCCAGAATGTGTCATGGTTTACTCATTATGGATATGACAAGCGTTATTTCCTTGACTTGGCGTTGGTAGGCTCCGGCTCCAGTCTGCTTGCTCCCGGTCATAAATGGGCGTTTTCTCCTACAGTGTCGGCGGCATGGGTGCTTTCGGAAGAAAATTTTATGAACAATGTGTCATGGATTGATTTCTTGAAACTTCGTGCTTCATTCGGCATTATCAATGCGGATTATCTGCCGGCCAGTGATGTGTATGATTACTGGGACCAGATTTATACCACAACAGGTACGCGCTATATGTTCAATAGTGCGTATGATTCTTCATTCGGTACGACAGAACTCGGCCGTTTGGCAAGTACGAATTATACGCATGAGAAAGGATATAAATACAATGTCGGTGTAGACGCCACGTTGTTTAAAGGGTTGAATCTTTCGGTAGACGCATATTATCAGCGTAGAAACAACATCTGGGTTTCTTCCGAAGGTAAGTACACGGCTGTCTTGGGACAGACTCCTCCGTATGAGAACGCCGGTGTGGTAGACAGTTGGGGCGGCGAGTTCAGCCTTGATTACACGAAGCGTGTGGGAGATGTGGTGCTGAATGCTGGAGGTAGCTTCAACTGGAACCGGAATGAGATTAAGGAGCAACTGGAGGAACCTAGAATGTACGATAATCTTGTACAGACCGGCCACTCGTTGAACCAGGTTTATGGTCTGGAAGCTGTAGGTTTCTTTAAAGACGCAGATGATATAGCCAACAGTCTGCCTCAAAGCTTCGGAACGGTCTATCCGGGAGATATTAAGTATCGTGATGTGAACGGAGATAAAATAATCGACAGCAATGACGTGACGGCTATCGGTTATAGCACAGTCGCTCCGGAAATTTATTATACGTTCCATTTGGGAGCGGAATGGAAAGGACTTGGATTTGACGCCCAGTTCCAGGGAACAGGCCGTTATTCTGCCATCTTGAATACGAAGAGTATGTTCTGGCCTTTGCTGAGCACAACTACGCTTTCTACTCATTATTATGAAAATCGTTGGACTCCTGATAATCAAGATGCAAAATATCCTCGATTGAGTACTCAGAGCAATACGAACAACTACCAGACAAATACAGTGTGGTTGGCAGATCGTTCCTTCTTGAAACTCCGCAATATTGAAGTTTATTATAATTTCCCTAAATCATGGTTGCAGAAAACAAAATTCATCGGCGATGCAAGATTGTATGTACGAGGAGTTGATTTGCTGTGCTTTGATAAGATTGATGTGTTAGACCCTGAATCTTATGGAGCGACAAACCCATTGAACAAGAGTCTGATTGTAGGTTTGAAAGTAGGTTTTTAATCTTAAAAGAAACGAAGAATGAAACTTAGAAAAATTGTCTATGGTATGTTGTGTATGGGAGCATTGGCTTCGTGCTCAGACCAAATGAACTACCATGAATATAATAATTATGATGAAGATTTTGTGAAGCTGAATTTTAGTAATGTTGGAGGTCTGATTACCACTATTTACCTGGATTTGGATACTGATTTTGGTAATTATTCTGGAGCAATATTAGGATCGGCTACTGATGAGTCACAGTATGCATATACAGGAAATTCTATTGAGACATTTTATAATGGCTCATGGAGTCCGACTAATGCTCAAAGTGGAACTTGGAGTACATGTTATTCGGGTATTTCAAACTGTAATCTGTTTTTGGATAAGTATGTTGGATTGACATTCCCAGAGTTAGAGCAGAATGCAGACTATAAACCTCAGATGTTCCGTTACAATAACTATCAGTATGAAGTACGTTTTCTGCGTGCCTATTTTTACTTTAATCTGGTGCGTCAGTATGGAGATGTGCCGTTCATCGATCATTTCTTGAGTGCAGATGAGAGCAATACATTGAGTCGTACTCCGGCTAAAGATATTTTTGATTATATTATTTCAGAGTGTGATGATATAAAGGATCTGATAATTGAAGATTATGCCAACCTTCCTGCAGATGTGGTATTACCTAGTGAATCTCCAGAAACAGGTCGTGTAAATAAAGCTACAGTTTTGGCCTTGAAAGCTCGTGCGGCTCTTTATGCAGCAAGTCCATTGTTTAATACAGATAATAATCCAGAATTATGGCATCGTGCGGCTACAGCGAATAAAGAATTATTGGATTATTGTGTAAATGAACGTGGCATGAAGCTGGTTAGTGACTATGCCTCTTTGTGGGATAAAAATAACTATAAGAATGCTACGGATGAATTAATTTTTGGTCGTCGCGCGAATCGTGAATCTAGTACTATGGAGTCTTATAATTATCCGGTTGGAATTGAAGGTGGAAATGGGGGAAATTGTCCGACACAAAATTTGGTTGATGCGTATGAAACAACTGATGGTTGTCCTGTTCGTCTGGTTGATGGAGTATGGACTGCAGAAGGAAGTCGTGTTTTTGACCCGGCAAAACCTTATGACGACCGTGACCCACGTTTGAAAATGACTATTTGTGTAAATGAGGAAACAGGATGGCCTACATGGAATGAAACTCCGATTTATACTTACCAGGGAGGAGCAAACGGACAACCTCTGAACGGAGGTACCCCAACTGGATATTATTTGAAAAAATATTGCCAGGGAGACATTGACCTTCGTTCTAATAGTACTAATAAGTCGGCTTATCATACATGGATAACTTATCGTTTGGGAGAATTCTATTTGAATTATGCTGAGGCCGTGTTTCGTTATTTGGGTAGTGCGGATGCTACGGATAGCGAGTTTACCATGTCTGCTCGTGAGGCAGCAAGTATGACCCGTGAACGTGAAGGAGTCGAAATGCCTCCTTTCCCGTTGAATATGCCGGATGAGGAATTTTGGGAAGCCTATAAAAAAGAACGTATGGTGGAACTTGCTTTCGAAGGACATCGTTTCTGGGATGTGCGCCGCTGGAAGGAAGCCGACAAATATTTTGTGAACATAGAAGGATTGCAAATCTCAAAAACCGGAGATAATGCCGCTTATTCTTATGCTACAGTGGTGAACACGCGTCAGTGGGACGATAAGATGTATCTCTTCCCGATACCTCAATCCGAGAGAATGAAAAATCCTAATTTAAGTCAGAATCCGGGCTGGTAAGTCCCGGATTCCGGAAAAGTATAAATATTTAAAAATATAAGATATCATGAAAAGACTATTTACAAGTTTCTTAGGTGCTGTCTGTCTTTTTGCATTATCAGCATGTTCGGATGAAGAAACTCCGGCTCCGCAACCAGGAAGTGGTGATACAGAAGAACTGCCTGCACTTCCCTCTGAAGTGGTAAAAGACGGTCGGGCTATGTGGGTAAGTTATGATCCTACTCCTGATGCGGATGCTAATTCTACTACTTTTATACATGGGGCTTTGGTTAGCTGGCGATTATTGCAAAGTGATCCATCTAATGTAGCATTTGATATTTATAAATCGGTAGATGGAGGGCAGGAAGTAAAATTGAATGTGGATGCATTGTTTAATTCAACTTGCTTTTTAGATGAAAATATAGACGTTACAAAGTCAAATCATTATCGTATTACATTATCTGGAAACACTGAAACAATTTGTGAGTGTGATTTTACGCCAGAGATGGCTCAAACTTATTATCGTAAAATTACATTGAATGCGAACCCTTCTACAATAGAGCTGCCTGAAAATGGTTATTATGTGGCTGATGATATTCAGGTAGGTGAATTGGATGGTGACGGTGAAATGGAAATCGTGATTAAGCGTGAACCTTATGATGGAGCTAATCAGGGGGGATGGCATAATGGTACTACTTTATTGGAAGCCTATAAATTGGATGGAACTTTCCTTTGGCGTATTGACTTGGGAGTTAATATTCGTTCGGGCTCTCATTATACTTCTTATATCTTGTATGATTTTGATGGTGATGGGTTGTGTGAAATTGCCTTCCGCTCTGCTGAAGGTACCCAGTTTGCAGATGGAAAGATGATTACAGGAGAAGATGGAAAAGTTCATGATTATCGTATTCGTGATTTAAATGGTGCCGGATGGGCTTCAGGTGCAAAACTTCCTACTACTTGTGGCTTGATTTTTGAAGGTCCTGAATACATCTCAATTTGTCGTGGGTATGATGGACGTGAAATAGCACGTACAGATAATATTCCTCGTGGAGGTGAAGGTTCTAAAGTAGAACGTGCTGAGTATTGGATGGATTATTGGGGCGATGATTATGGAAACCGTATGGACCGTTTCTTTATTGGTGCTGCTTATTTAGATGGGATTCCTGATCCATCAACTGGTGCTAGAACAAGTAATCCTAGTCTGATTGTGACTCGTGGCGTGTACAAGAACTGGCAGGTTTGGGCCTTTGACCTAAAAGGATCGGAACTGGAAAATCGTTGGAAATTTGATACCAAGGATCATGATGAAAAATGGTTGGCAATGTGTTCTCATGCTTTTCGTGTAGCAGACTTAGATAATGATGGAAAAGATGAAATTCTCTATGGACAGGCTGCAATTGATGACAATGGAAATGAACTTTGGTGCACTGGAAATGGACATGGAGACTGTTTGCATGTGGGTAAATTCATTAAAGATCGTGATGGCTTGCAGATTGTGGCTTCCTTTGAAGAAGAAAATACATATGCAGTACAAGGATTGGGGTATGGATGTCAGGTTATTGATGCACGTGACGGTTCATTAATTTCTGCTCATGGTGCTGGAATGCATGGTGATGTAGGGCGTTGTATTGTAGCAGACGTAGATCCTGATAGTCCTAATATGGAATTTTGGTCTTCGATGAATTCTGGAATGTACAATTGTGGAGGTTCTATAGATGTACCTATAAGTCCTGATATGCCTACTGGTATTGGTGGTGGTACGTTATATAATGCAGCAATTTGGTGGACTGGAGAATTGACTCGTGAGTTGTTTGACCGTGCTTTGATTGTAAGCTATAAAGCTAATCCGAGAACGAATAAGAACCGTCTTGTGAATTTTGCAACTGGATATGGAAGCAATGAAGGTAATCATAGTACAAAATATAATCCTTGTTATTACGGTGATTTCCTGGGCGACTGGCGTGAGGAAGTAATAATGGGCTCTTCAGACCATTCTGCGATTTATATTTTCTCTACGAATTATCCGACAGAGCATCGTTTCCCGCATCTTATGACAGATCATACTTATGATATGAGTCAGGCAATGCAGAATATAGGTTATAATCAACCCACTCATTTAGGCTATTATATCGGATCCAAATAATAGTAAACAAAAGTTAGTTAGATTTCGGTTGGCGTGTGAGCAAGTGATTGTGTGGACGCCAACCATTTTTATTTTGTATAATAACAAAAGAGACTATTTCTCGGAAAAATGGAAATAGTCTCTTTTGTTTTTTGATTGAATAAGACGAAAATTTAAATACCCCTTTCCTTGATAATGCCGTTCTGGTAAGCTACCAGCAGTTTCTTCAAATCTTCAATTTGTACCATCAGTTCGCGTCCTTTGTCGGTATCTTTCACCATCATGCGCTGACTGCTCAATTCTACGATTTGGGTGGTCGACTTGATGTCTTGTCCTTCTTCGATGGCTTTTTGGGTAGAAGTGAAGGGTTCGTGCTGTACAAGCTGGAAACCGCGTGAGTGGTACACTAATGTGTAGCCTGCAATACCCGTTTCCGGTTGGTAAGCCTTGGAGAATCCTCCATCGATAACCATCAGTTTACCGTTGGCTTTAATTGGTTTTTCTCCTTTGACTGCTTTTACCGGTACATGTCCGTTGATGATGTGGCGGTGTTCTCCTTCCACTCCGAATTCATCCAGAATCATGTCGCAGATATCTTCACGGTCGCGCAAGGTGTAATAATAGCCTTTCACTTCTTTATGAGTTTCCTTGTCGGTCAGGAAATAACGTTCGAAGGTAGCCATTTTACTCTTATCGAAGGCCGGAGAGTTCTTTCCGCACCACAGGTACCAGATGAAGTCTCTGGCAAATGCTTTTTCCGGATCATCTTCTTCTGCAAAATAAGCTGTACGGATGAGCTGGCCTACGCGCTTGAGCAGGGCTTCTCCCTTGTATTTCTTTCCGAGTATGTCTACTTCCTTAAGCGTTCCGTCGGCATTCATCGGCATAGAAGCGTGGAAGAGCAGGTTTGAGTTGCATACATTGTACATGCATCCGTAACGGAAAATGCATTTCATGTGCTTGCGCAACTTTTCGCTTCCCGTGAAAGATTTGTGCAGTTTCTGTACGATTTCTTCTTCTTCTTCTGTCAACTGGTATGGGTTTTCCGGATCGATAGTCGGGAACAGGCAGTCGCGCATCTCATAATCTTTTCCGTCAAGCTGGAATACTTTCCGCTTGAAGTCGATGTGGTGCAACAGCAGACGGCTGTCCATGTCGAATTCCGGATGACGCCGGATGGCAGCAGCTTCCAGCTTGAACTGAATAATGGTGATGGCCTTGTGCATCTGCGAGATGAGCCGCAAGGTCTTGTCATTGTATGAACTGCTTTCGGGTGCAATCTTAGGAGCAAAGTATTCGCATGGGTCGTTGGCGTAGGCTTCCATAGCAAAGGTAGCCAGCGGAAGCAGGTTGATGCCGTATCCGTCTTCCAATGCCGGAAGGTTACCGTAGCGCATGGCCAGACGCAGTACGTTGGCAATACAACAGTCATTTCCTGAAGCGGCTCCCATCCAGAGGATGTCGTGATTGCCCCATTGGATGTCGAAGTTATGGTAGTTGCAAAGTGTGTCCATGATGATGTGAGGACCAGGACCACGGTCGAAAATATCTCCTAAGATATGCAGTGAGTCGATGGTCAGTCGCTGTATCAGGTTACACAGTGCAATGATGAAGTCGTCGGCACGGCGTGTCTCAATAATGGTACGGATAATGACATTGATGTAAGCCTGCTTGTTGGGATCCATGGGACTTTCGTGAAGCAACTCCTGAATGATGTAGGAGAATTCTTCAGGCAGCGCCTTGCGTACCTTTGAACGTGTATATTTGGATGATACATTCTGGCAGACTTTTACCAGCTGGTTCAGGGTGATGACATACCAGTCTACGAGGTCTTTTTCCACTTCCTTTACCAGTTGTAACTTCTGTTCCGGATAATATATCAGCGTGCAGAGTTCCTTTTTCTCCATTTCGCGGAGGTTGTTGCCGAAAATCTCGTTTACCTTCCGTTTGATAGCTCCGGAAGCATTGCGGAGCACATGCTGGAAAGCTTCGTATTCCCCGTGCAGGTCGGCCAGAAAATGTTCCGTTCCTTTCGGAAGGTTCAGAATGGCCTCCAGGTTGATGATTTCCGTGCTGGCTGCAGCCAGGTTAGGAAAATCGTGTGAAAGGAGTTCCAGGTAGCGGATGTCCTTCTGTATCATTTCCGGGGTAATTTGTTTGTAGGTTTTCATGATATTGAGTGATTTAAAAGTTGCTATAAAAATAACATGAGCACTAATTGTGCGATGATGACGCGGGTAAACATTCCGAGAGGGTAGACCGTCGCGTAGCTTACCGAAGGTTCATCTCCTGGAATGATGTCGTTGGCATAGTTCAGTGCCATCGGGTTGGCCATACTTCCGCAGAGCATACCGCATGTATTGCCGAAGTCCATTTTGCACAGACGAAGGGATACCAAAGCCATGATAACGACAGGAATAAAGGTTATCAGGAATCCGATGCCTACCCACAAGGCTCCTTCCGGACGCATGACGGTTTCAAAGAAGTGCGCACCGGCATCCAGTCCAAGACAAGCTAAGTAAAGAGACAAGCCGATACCTCGGAGCATCAGATTGGCACTGCGCGTGGTATAGGTCACCAGATGCAGACGAGGCCCGTAGGCTCCAATCAGGATACCGATTACAATCGGTCCGCCTGCCAGTCCTAATTTGACAGGTGAGCTGATGCCTGGAATGGCAATAGGAATGGACCCTACGATGAGTCCCAGTATGATGCCGATAAAAATAGAGGCTAAGTTAGGGTCTTTAAGCGTTTTTACGGTATTTCCCAATACTTTCTCCACATTCTGAATGGCTGCCGCTTCACCTACTACCGTCAGACGGTCACCTAATTGCAGTACCAGTCCCGGAGTGGCCAGCAGTTGTACACCGCTTCGCAGCACACGACTGATATTGATGCCATACGTGTTGCGCAGACGGAGTGAACCCAGTTTCTTTCCGTTGATTTCCGGTCGGGTGACGATAATGTGCTTGGAAATCAGTTTGCTGTCGATGGCATTCCAGTCAATGTCTTCTTTGTTCCAGTCCCGTTTTTCCTGTTCACCGAACAGAATGGTCAGTGTGGGCGCATCTTTTTCGGTCGTGATTACCAGAATACGGTCATTCTCTTTCAGTATCTTTTCAGAAGTCGGAATGCTCACGGTACCTTCACGCCAGAGTCGTGAGATGACGAATTTGGGATAGCCTACCTGAGCAATATCCTGTATACTCTTGTTGAAGATGGCGGGATTGTGTATCTGAAAAGTAGCAATGTACGTGTGGTTGGAGTCGTCGTGTTCATGCTCCTGCATGTCAGACGGGCGTACGAAGAACTTTCTGATAACGACGATGGCAAAAATAACTCCCACCACTCCGAGCGGATAGGTCACGGCACAACTGAGGGCAGCTCCACTGGTGGGCTCACCTAACTGTTTCAGTGTCTGCTGTGCGGCACCCAAGGCAGGAGTATTGGTAGTGGCTCCGCAAAGAATACCTACCATGTCAGGCAGACTGATGGGGGTGGTCATGCTCAGTACTACGGCCATTATTGTACCGAGGAAGATGACTCCTAATCCTAACAGGTTCAGACGGTATCCGCCTCGCTGAAATGAGCTGAAAAATCCCGGACCGACCTGTAGTCCTAATGAATAGACAAAGAGAACCAATCCGAAGCTTTCTGCATAGCTGAGCATTTGCGGATCGATGGCGAGACCTAAATGCCCGGCCAGAATTCCGGTGAAGAAAACAAATGTGACTCCAAGGGAGATACCGCAGATATGAATTTTCCCTAATCCTAATCCGATTGCCGTAATCAACGACAGTATGATAACCGCCTGAAGAGCGGATTGTTCCACAAATAAATTAATTAGCCATTCCATGCTGCAAAGATATATACTTTGTGGAAAATAATTCTTTCGTGTCAGACAAAATGTTAGAAAAAGTATGCAGAAAAGAAATCCCCGAAAGGCTTTCATCGCCAATTTGGCCGATAAAAGTCTTTCGGGGATGATAAAATAATGGTAGGACTTGTATGCCGGAATTATCGAACGAACAACAGTTCGCGATATTTCGGAAGTGTCCACATCTGATCGTCGACAATCAGTTCCAGCTTGTCGATGTGGTAACGGATTTGTTCCAGCATCGGAGCTACTGTATCGTGATAAGCAATGGCTTTTTCACGTTCGCTGGTAATGCGGTTAGCTACCTTGCGGGCTTCTACCATTTCATCCACATGCTTCTTGATGAAGGAAGTATGTTCTGAAATTTCCTTGATGATAGCCAGGTTTTCAGCTGACAAAGTCTGAGCTTCTTCTTCTGAGAACAATGATTTCATCTTGTATGCATTGTCTATCAGTTTTGTCTGGTATTCAATGGCTACCGGAACCACGTGATTCATTACCAGGTCACCCAATACGCGGGCTTCAATCTGGATTTTCTTAGTGTACATATCCCATTTCACCTCGTTACGGGCTTCCAGCTCTTTGCGGGTCATGACACCGGTTGATTCGAACATGCGGATGCTCTCCGGTTTCAGGTAGTTATCGAAAATTACCGGGCAGCTGGTTTCGCAGTCCAAACCGCGTCGTGCAGCTTCTACCTTCCACTCATCGCTGTAGCCGTTGCCGTCGAAGCGGATAGGCTTGCATTCCTTGATGCATTTGCGAACCACTTGGATGATAGCAGAAATCTTAGGTTCTCCTTGTTCTATCAGTTCGTCTACTTCTTTCTTGAACTCAATGAGCTGTTCGGCTACCGCTGTATTCAGGGCAATCATGGCGCTGGCACAGTTAGCTTCTGAACCCGGAGCACGGAATTCAAAGCGGTTTCCTGTAAACGCGAAAGGAGAAGTACGGTTACGGTCTGTATTGTCAATCAGCAGTTCCGGAATCTGAGGAATATCCAGTTTCATTCCCTGTTTGCCACCCAAAGACACTAAGTCGTCGTTGGTACTTTCTTCCAAGTGGTCGAGCACCTTGCTGAGCTGTGTTCCCAGGAAAGAAGAAATGATGGCAGGAGGAGCTTCGTGACCACCCAAACGGTGTGTGTTGGTTGCACTCATGATAGAAGCTTTCAGCAGTCCGTTGTGGCGGTAAACGGCCATCAGGGTATTTACTACGAAGGTGATGAAGCGCAGGTTTTCTTCAGAAGTCTTTCCCGGAGCCATCAATAAAGTACCGGTGCTGGTTCCAAGTGACCAGTTGTTGTGCTTACCTGAACCGTTGACACCTTTGAACGGTTTTTCGTGGAGCAGTACGCGGAAACCATGGTTACGTGCCACTTTTCTCATCAGTGACATAACCAGCATGTTGTGGTCTACTGCCAAGTTACATTCTTCGTAAATCGGAGCAAGCTCGAACTGGTTTGGAGCTACCTCGTTGTGGCGTGTCTTGACCGGGATACCCAGTTCCAGTGACTGGATTTCCAAATCTTTCATAAAGGCAGCTACACGGGTTGGAATGGCTCCGAAGTAGTGGTCTTCCAGCTGTTGGTTCTTGGAAGCTTCGTGTCCCATCAGGGTACGGCCAGTCAGCAGCAAGTCCGGACGGGCAGCATACAAGCCTTCGTCAACCAGGAAGTATTCTTGTTCCCATCCCAGGTAAGAGATGATTTTCTTTACAGAAGGGTCAAAGTAATGCATCACATCCAGAGCAGCCTTGTTTACGGCACGCAGTGCTTTCAGCAACGGAGCCTTGTAGTCGAGTGATTCTCCGGTATAAGCAATGAATACGGTCGGGATGCACAAGGTGTCGTCTACCACGAAGACCGGTGAAGACGGGTCCCATGCACTGTATCCGCGGGCTTCGAATGTATTACGGATACCTCCATTGGGGAATGAAGAACCGTCTGATTCCTGCTGAACAAGCAATTTTCCTGAAAACTCTTCCAGCATGCCACCCTTTCCATCGTGTTCCACAAAAGCATCATGCTTTTCGGCTGTACCTTCTGTCAGCGGCTGGAACCAGTGTGTATAGTGGGTCACCCCTAATTCGATCGCCCATTTTTTCATTCCGTCGGCTACGGCATTGGCGATGCTGCGGTCGAGGGTGGCACCGTTGTCAATCACATCAATGAGTTTGGCATATACGTTGCTCGGCAGATACTTGAACATTTTTTCGCGGTTGAATACATATTTCGCAAAGTATTCACTGGGGCGTGTTGCTGGCGAGGCCACTTCTACCGGTTTTTTGTGAAATGCCTTTTCTACTACTCTGAATCTTAATTTTGACATAATACCTTATTTCTTATTTTAAGTTATTTGATTTCTATATTTACAGGTTGTTTTGTTTACAGACACTGGCAAATTCGCTGGATGCCTTCTTCGCACTGATGGCGTTCCCCGAAAGAGGTCAAGCGTACATAGCCTTCGCCGCTTGGGCCGAAACCAACTCCGGGCGTGCTTACCACTTGTGCTTCGTACAGAAGTTTGTCGAAGAACTTCCAGGAAGTCTGGTTGTCCGGTGCCTTTATCCATAGATACGGAGCGTTTTCTCCTCCAAAAAATTGTATGCCTGTCTTCGAGAGCATCTTTTTCATGATTCGGGCATTGTCCATGTAATATTGTACCATGGCTTTTACTTGCTCTTTTCCTTCGGGAGTATAAATAGCTTCTGCTCCTCGTTGGGTGATGTAAGATACACCGTTGAACTTGGTGGATTGTCGTCTGAGCCATAGTTTGTTCAGCGGAATCCGTTTGCCTTCCAAAGTGGCTGCGGTCACTTCCTTGGGAATTACCATGTATCCGCATCGCACACCGGTGAAACCTGCGGTTTTCGAGAAACTGCGGAACTCGATAGCTACTTTCTTGGCTCCTTTTATTTCATAAATGGAATGAGGAATGTCCGGATCTTGTATGTATCGTTCGTATGCGGTATCAAAGATAATCAGTGCATCGTTCTCTATGGCATAGTTGACCCATTTTTTGAGTTCACTTTTACTCAATACGGCTCCAGTAGGATTGTTGGGGTAGCACAAGTAAATAATGTCAATGCGTTGCTTGGGAATTTCCGGAATAAAGTTGTTCTCTATACGGCAGGGCATGTACACCACATTACTCCATTTGCCGTCTTTTTCCAATGTGCCGGCTCTTCCGCATGAAACGTTTGAATCAATGTAAGCCGGATAGATAGGGTCTGTCACTCCGATGCTGTTGTCGTGGCGCAGTATATCGCCGATATTGCCCGTATCCGATTTGGAACCGTCGCTGATGAAAATCTCATTGGCATCGAAATAAATGCCGTGGGCGGCGTAATCATGCTTCAAAATGGCTTCGATCAGGAAGTCGTATCCTTGCTCAGGTCCGTATCCTCTGAATGTGTTGGGATTCCCTAATTCACCGGCTGCTTTTTGCATAGCCTCTACACATGCTTTGGGGATAGGGAGGGTCACGTCGCCGATTCCCAAATGAATAATGCGGGCCTGGGGATGTGTCACTTTAAAAGAATTAACTCTTTTCACTATATCGGTAAACAAGTAGTTTTCCGGTAATTTGAGCAGGTGTTCGTTGACTAATGCCATTTATTCTTCTATTTGGCGGCAAAAGTACGAAAATCATGTCATTTTTAAAAGATTGTCCCCGCTTTATTTTTCTTATTTTTTGAAATTGATATAAGTCTATTGTATGGAATTTTTCTTACTTTTGCAGCTGAATTTTTTTTAGAAAATCGATACGAAAATGAATCCAGCTTTGCCTGCTACAAGAAAGCAGAAATTTTTGAGAGAGACCAAGGATTATTTAATGATTGCTTTGGGTATGATTATGTATGGCATCGGATGGACCGTATTTCTGTTGCCGAGTGATATTCCTTCAGGAGCGGTGCCGGGTATTGCATCTATCATTTATTGGGGAACCGGCTTTCCAGTGCAGTATACCTATCTGATTATAAATTTTCTACTGCTTCTTCTTGCGTTGAAGATCTTAGGATTGAAGTTCTGCCTGAAGACCATATTTGCCGTCTTTACGTTGACGTTTATATTAAGTGTCATTCAGAATTTTGTCACCGGAGAGTTGATTCATGACCAGCCTTTCATGTCGTGTGTGCTGGGAGCTTCTTTCTGTGGAGCCGGTATCGGAGTCGCATTCTCTGCCAACGGAAGTACAGGAGGTACCGATATTATTGCGGCCATTATCAACAAGTATCGTGACATTACGCTGGGAAGGGTCATCCTGATTTGTGACGTGATTATCATTTCTTCAAGTTACCTAGTGTTGCATAACTGGGAGAAAGTCGTCTATGGATATGTGGTGCTCTTTATTTCCAGTTTTGTATTGGACCAGGTGGTAAACAGTGCCCGTCAGTCTGTTCAGTTCTTTATTATCTCCAGTAAATATGAAGAAATAGGTGCGCGTATTAATAAAGACTTGCATCGTGGAGTTACTTTTATTGACGGTGTAGGCTGTTATACGCATAACGGAGTGAAAATGATGTTTGTCTTGGCTAAGAAAAGAGAATCCAACACTATTTTCCGTTTAATTAAAGACATTGATCCTAAGGCATTCGTCTCTCAGAGTGCGGTTATTGGTGTATTTGGTGAAGGTTTCGATCGTATTAAGGTCAAATAATTAGAAATGAATAATATGATGACAAATATAGAAGTAGCCAAGATTATGGTTTCCGGAATGAAATGTATGTTAAGCCGGGAACAGATTCATGAATTGGCTGACATATTGGTTTGCCGGAAATTCAAGAAAGGCGAACGTATCCTCGACGAAGGGGAGGTTTGCCGTTCCATGCTTTATCTGGAAAAAGGACTGACTCGTCAGTTTTATTTTAAATACGATAAGGACCTGACCGAACATATAGCGTATGAAGGAGGGGTCGTGATTTGTCTGGAAAGCTATTTGAAAGAAGAGCCTACCCGTCTGATGATTGAAGCATTGGAGCCTACTATTGCATGGGACATTCCTAAAGAAAAAATAGAAGAGTTGGCTTTAAAAGATGCAGAGATAGGAGTGTGGTATCGCAAGCTATTTGAAGCTTCCTTAATAGAATCTCAGGTAAAGGCTGATACGTTGCGTTTTGAGCCGGCGCATGAACGTTATAATAAATTGCTTCAGTTGCATCCCGAAATCCTGAAGCGTGCTCCTTTGGTCTATATCGCTTCTTTGCTGCAAATGACACCGGAAACCCTGAGTCGTGTGCGTTCTGCAAGTCTGAACGGATAAGTAAAACTTTTGTTCATATAAAAAAGGAATGGTTTTGTTTAGAACAAAACCATTCCTGCTTCAATCACCATTTTCTTATCGAAAGCCTGATTGCCTTTATATGTCCGGGTCCATCCGTATCCACCGGCAAGGAACAGGCCGAATTTCTTTGTCAAGCTATATTCCAGACTTATTCGTGGCTCGATAGCATATAAACGGGCCGGATAACCGTGGTGCTTGTTTTCTAATGATTCTATGTGATAATATCCAAGGTCGGCACTGAGGTCTAATTTGTTAGTCAGGCTGCGATATACGCCTGCACGATAGAATCCCGTGACGGAAAGTTTATTGTCTACGCCCAGATAGTATGCACCTGTACCGATTTGCGTATAAGTATATTTGTTCTTGAACCGGATAGACAAGCTGGCTTTATTGGCGTTACCTCCGGATACAAGCATTTGCACATGGGTTTGTGGTTTCAGGTTGATGCAGCCAATCTGATGGGCCGTACTGTCTGTACTGACGTTGACAATACCGATCTGATAACCTTTGGAACTGTTTTTAGTATTGACATTTCCTACTCCTAACTGTACCCCTTTATTAGTGACGCTGTAGTTGAGCAAGGCAGTTTGTACCCCTTTATTTTCTACACTCACATTACCAAGTCCGGCTAATTGCCATCCTTGGTTAGACTTTCCACTTACGTTTAATAGCGAGGTCAGTTGTACACCTCTGGAGGAATTTCCGGAAACGTTCATCAATCCTCCGATAATGAGTCCGGCCTGAATATCCTTGTTTACGTTGGCCAAGCCAGAGATAGCAAGTCCTCTGGTATCTTCGCTGACATTGACTAAACCGGCAATACCAACACCTTTAATGTCTCCTCCGGAAATATTTCCCAAACCAGCAATGGATAAGCCGTATGCAGAAGTACCTGTAACGTTTGTCAATCCCGAAAGGATAAACCCGCAGGCTCTTTTACCCGTCACATTGGCAATACCGGAGATTTGTACCCCCGTAGATTTCAGTCCGGACACATTGGTAAATCCGGAAATCTGCATACCATACGAATTATAATGCTGAAGGCTGGAAATCGCGTTGATACCAAGTCCGTTCAAACAAGAATAATTGCTAAATAAGCCGAGGTTTACGTATGTCCTTGGCGGGAATTTCTTTTTATTGGTGATGTTCAGTGAAACGTTCGGACCTTTTTTCAGGGTTGAGGCCGGTTTTGTTTCCTGTGCAGATAAGTGCGTTCCTGCCAGGATACCTCCTAACAGGAACGCGGATATAAATGTTCGTTTCATGATGCTACTTGACTTCTTGGTATAAGAAACGCTTGATGCTTTTCTTAGGTGTCTTTTCAAATTCTTCCGGGTAAATCTTGATGCGCGTAATCTGAGAATAAGCAGGAAGTTCCGCATTCACTGCTACACGGTTTTCTTCCATGATTCTTTCAATATCGGCATCTGTCAATCCTTGTTTGTAGGCTTCCTCAAAGTCCGGATAGATAAGCGCAGCCAGTTTATGGTCGCTTTGCTGAATCACAATGTTTTCGCATACATACGGTAGGTTGCTTATCTTTTCTTCGATTTCTTCCGGGTAGATATTTTGTCCAGAAGGTCCTAACAGCATATTCTTGCTTCGGCCTTTGATGGTCACGTTTCCTTCTTCATCCATTACTCCCAAGTCGCCTGTGTGCAACCAGCCTTCCGCATCGATTGCCTGTGCCGTTGCTTCCGGATTCTTGTAATATCCTAACATCACGTTTTCACCTCTGGTAAGAATCTCTCCTACAATATTCTGAGGGTCCGGACTGTCTATCTTTATTTCCATGCGTGGTGCGGCTTTACCGCAAGACCCCGGTTTGTAGCGCAACCAGTCCTCGTAGCAGATAATCGGTCCGCATTCGGTCATTCCATATCCTACAGTATATGGGAAATCCAGACTTCTGAGTAGTCTTTCTACGTCCTGATTGAAAGCTGCTCCTCCAATAATGACTTCATAGAAATTTCCACCGAAAGCCTGCACCATGTGTTCACGTACGGCTTCCTTAATCTTATCGTTGATCAGAGGAACCTTCAGCAGAAGTTTCATTTTCAGCGTTTCCAGCTTAGGCAACACGTTCTTTTTGATAATCTTCTCAATGATAAGTGGAACCGAAATCACAATGTGAGGCTTCACTTCCGAGAACGCCTGGAAAATAATCTTGGGGCTTGGCATACGGGTGAGGAAGTACACATGGCAACCTGCACAGAATTCATAGATAAATTCAAATGCCAGTCCGTACATGTGTGCCATAGGCAAGATGGAGATTACCTTATTGCCAGGTTGCAGGGTCAACACCTCAAATGCGAACTGTGTATTCGACCATAAGCTGCGATAAGGAAGCATTACCCCCTTAGAGAAGCTGGTCGTTCCAGAGGTATAGTTGATAAGTGCCAGTTCTTCCGGAGTATCTCTTCGGTAGCTGACATGCTCCTTCCGGAAATTGCGTGGAAATTTCTTTCCAAACATTTCGTTCAAGTGTTCACGGGCATATTCCAACTGCTTGCTGCGGCATACTAACAAGGTAAAGTCGGTCATCAGAATGATACCTTCCAGGTTCGGCATTTCAGCCTCGTTCAACGCTTCCCATACCACATCTCCCACGAAGAGAAGACGGGCATCGGAATGATTGACGATATTATGTACATTGTCTGCCTTGAATTCATGAAGAATAGGAACTGCTACCGCACCGTATGTCAGGATAGCCAGAAAGGCTACTCCCCAGTGTGAACTGTTGCGTCCGCACAAGGCTACCTTATCGCCCGGCTTGATGCCACTTTCCTCCAGCAAAATATGCAGTTTTTCTATTTTACGTGCTACATCCTTGTATTGCAGAGTGGCACCTTTGTAGTCTGTCAGGGCATCCAGGTCCCAGTTCTTTTTGATACTGTCCTCAATGAAGGCCAGAAAACTTTTTTCCATATAATTGTATTTATAGTTTGCACAAAGTTATGCTATTTGTGCAAAGATACCTTTTTGTTTCAAGTTTCCAAACAAAATAAATTAAAACTATTTACGTTTGAAAGCTATCAGTCCTGTTTCGGCTGTTTATTTTACTTTTAGTTTAAAAATCTTTCCACCGTATGCAGGCAGTTCCGTGCAAGTGGGACTTTCGGGCGTGAAGCAGATTTTTTCTGTCTTTCCTGTAAGCAGGTTCTTGGCATTGCATTGGGCAGATGGAGTCATTTTGAAGTATTCAAATGCATGAGCCGGCACGTTAACTGCTACCTGACTTGCCGTGTCGCTGAAGTTTACCATGATAAAGAGTACTTCCTGGCCGTATTTACGCAAGAAAGCGTATTGCTTGTGTTCATTCATTTGCCATCCGTTCAGGTTTACATACATCAGGTCGAAGAATTCACCTTTGCTGATAGCCTGTTCTTTCTGGCAGATATGCAGGATGGTTTCGTAAGTTTTACGCAGTTCCTTTTCCTTTGCACTGAGCAGATGCGTATTCCAGCGTCCGCGGTTGCTCCAGCGGTAAATGCTGTCCACGTTCCAGTAGTCGAAGATGGTGGTTCGTCCGTCTTGCCCGCTGAAACCCTCGCAGTCCATTCCCTTTTCACCCAATTCCTGTCCGAAATAAACCATGACTGGATTGCTTCGCAGGCAGGAAGATACGATGAAGGCAGGAACAGCCTTGAATGGATTACCAGCAAAGAAGTCGGATGCAATGCGCTGCTCATCGTGGTTTTCCAGGAAATTCAGCATGTGGTCCTGAATATCGTCTACACTTTGCCAGCAGTGGGTAATTCCGGTGGCAGAACCATATCCGCAAGTAATGTTTCTCAGCGTGTCATACAGTCCTACCTTATCATATAGGTAATCGAAATGTCCGTTGTAAATATAGTTACGGTATTCATTAGGGTTGTAAACTTCGGCAATAAAGATAATCTGTGGGAATACAGCCTTGATGCGAGGAATGACCCATCCCCAGAATTCGCAAGGTACCATTTCGGCCATGTCGCAACGGAAACCGTCGATACCTTTTCCGGCCCAGTAGCTCAGTATGTTCTCCATTTTCTTCCAGGTGTCCGGAATCGGGTCGAAATGTCCTCCGGTGTGATGCAGGTAGTCCACTCCATAATTCAGCTTGATGGTTTCATACCAGTCGTTCCGGTTGGGCCATGCGTCAAAGCGGTCATTTCCGGTAGCCTTGGCCGGCATTTCCTCGTAATTCCCTTGTTCCGGGTCATAAAGGTCGATTTCGCCTGCTAACTTCTGTCCCGGTATATAGTAGAAATTGTTTTGTGGATTGAAATCCTGAGAGCAGTCATCATTTTCACCCAAATCCTTTACACCAGCCGGTTTGGCCAAAGAGTGATACTGCCGTGCCACATGGTTAGGAACAAAATCCATGATGACCTTCAGTCCGCATTCATGGCTGCGTGTAACCAAATGTTCGAATTCCTCCATACGCTTGTCTACATGCTCGGCCAAGTCTGGGTCGATGTCATAATAATCGCGGATGGCATACGGAGAGCCTGCTTTCCCTTTCACAATGGAAGGATGGTTTTTGGGAATGCCGTATGCGGTATAATCCGTTTGCGAAGCATGTGCTATCAGTCCGGTGTACCAGATGTGCGTAGCACCTAATTTTTTTATTTCGTGCAAGGCCTGTTTGGTAAAATCATTCATTTTTCCACATCCGTTTTCTTCAAGGCTGCCATTCGGACGGCAGGTCTTGTTCTGGTTACCAAACAAGCGGGTAAAAACTTGGTATATGATAATCTTTTCTGTTGTTTCCATAATGTTTGAATAATTTTAAAAACGAAAAAAGCACGAATTATACTTTCGCACGGATAAGAAAGAGAATCCGTCTGCTTTGTATAATTCGTGCCCTTGTCAGACTCATGGCCTGATTATGCTATTCCATGCGCATTGGCGTCTTTGTTGATTTTCTTGATCAATCCTTGCAATACTGCACCCGGACCACATTCTGTGAAGTCATCAGCTCCGTCGGCAATCATCTGCTGTACAGTCTGTGTCCAGCGTACAGAAGCAGTAAGCTGTGCCACCAGGTTCTTCTTGATTTCAGCCGGATCAGTGTGTGGAAGTGCATCCACGTTCTGATAAATCGGGCATTTAGGTGTATGGAATTCTGTAGCGTTGATAGCAGCTTCCAGTTCTACTTTAGCAGGGTTCATCAGCGGAGAGTGGAACGCACCACCTACTTTCAGCGGGAGGGCACGTTTGGCACCTGCAGCTTTCATCAGTTCGCAAGCCTTGTTGATACCTTCGATGCTACCAGAAATCACAATCTGTCCCGGGCAGTTATAGTTGGCTGCCACACAAACTTCTCCTTCAGCGGCAACTGAAGCACAGATTTCTTCTACTTTCTCATCAGGCAATGCGATGATGGCAGCCATGGTTGACGGCTGAGCTTCGCATGCTTTCTGCATAGCCATGGCACGTGCATACACCAGTTTCAATCCGTCTTCGAATGACAAAGCGCCGGCAGCTACCAAGGCAGAAAATTCACCCAAAGAGTGTCCGGCAGTCATTTCCGGCTGGAAAGCGTCGCCCATGCACAATGCAGAGATTACAGAGTGCAGGAATACGGCAGGCTGTGTCACCTTAGTCTGACGCAAGTCTTCGTCAGTACCTTCGAACATGATGTCTGTAATGCGGTAACCTAAAATATCATTGGCTTTCTCGAATAATTCTTTAGCGAGCGGAGAGTTTTCGTACAAGTCTTTTCCCATACCTACGAATTGTGCTCCTTGTCCAGGAAATACAAATGCTTTCATAATGATTATCTTTCTTGTTTATAAGTTATTGTCTGCAAAGGTAATGATTCTTTTGAGATATTACTCATTTTTGTCGAAAATGTGCATGGCTACGGGGGAGTGGAAGTGGTTCAACGGGCCGTGTCCGCCTCCGATACAAACATCTTTTCCAGATTCAATACCTTTGTATACATATTGTTTGGCTTTTTCTACAGCTACTGACATGGGTTCTCCCAATGCCAGAAACGTGGCGATGGCAGAAGACAAAGTACATCCTGTGCCGTGTGTATTCCGGCTGTCTACTTTTGGGGCTGTAAACAAGTGCGGGGCTTCTTCCGTAACCGTTTGCAGCACATCGCACATCCGTCCTCCGTCCAGGTGTCCTCCCTTGATGAGCACTCCTTTACATCCTAATTTCAGCATTTCTTTTGCCTGCTGCTTCATGTCTTCTACGGTGCAGATTTTTTGTCCGGCCAGGATTTCTGCTTCACTCAGATTGGGAGTGATGAGGCTGGCCAGAGGTATAAGCCGGGTAGTGATGGCTTCGATAGCTTCGTCTTCCATCAGCTTGCATCCGCTGGTCGACACCATAACCGGGTCGAACACCACGTATTCAGGATGATATTTGAGAATAGATTCTGCTATTACCCGTACGATTTCCGCATCATTGATCATTCCGATTTTCACAGCTTTCGGGCGAATGTCGTCCATAACGGCCTCTATTTGCCCTTTCACGTAAGCGGGAGGAACGGGGTGAATGCCCGTTACTCCGAGCGTATTCTGCACGGTAATGGCAGTAATGGCACTGGCTGCGTATGCACCTAACGCAGATATGGCTTTAATATCAGCTTGTATGCCTGCGCCACCGCTGCAGTCGGAACCGGCGATGGTCAGGACGCATGGATATGTTCTCATTTTCAGTTGATAATTTTTTGTAAAGATAGGAAATATTCAAATTAATGAGTTAACTTTGCGATATTATCAAGAAAAGTTTGTTATGAATCCAATGAATAACCATGTGGTCATTATGGCCGGAGGCATAGGCAGTCGCTTTTGGCCGATGAGCAGCCCGGAGATGCCCAAGCAGTTTATTGATGTGCTGGGTTGCGGACGTACGCTCATTCAATTGACCGTCGATCGTTTTAAAGATGTATGTCTGCCGGAAAATTTCTGGGTGGTAACCTCGGCCAAATATGCGGAAATAGTAAAAGAGCAGCTTCCCGAAGTGCCTGTTGACCATATTTTGTTGGAACCTTGTCGTCGTAATACTGCACCTTGCATTGCGTATGTAAGCTGGAAAATCAAGGCACGTAATCCGAAAGCCAATATCGTGGTGACACCGAGTGACCATGTGGTAATGAACGTACGTGAGTTTGCCCGTGTAGTCACATCGGCCATGAAGTTTACGGCTGATTCGGATGCCATTGTGACATTGGGAATGAAAGCCAATCGTGCGGAGACTGGTTACGGCTACATTGAAGCGGACTTGTCAATGGCCTGTCCTTCCAATAAGGAAATCTATAGTGTAGATGCGTTCCGTGAAAAACCGGACTTGGCTACGGCAGAACGCTATTTGCAGCGTAACAATTATTTCTGGAATGCGGGAATCTTTGTTTGGAATGTGAATACCATTGTCAATGCCATCCGGGTATATCAGCCGGCCATGGCAAGAGTGTTCGAACGTCTGCTTCCTTATTATTATACAGACAAGGAGCAGGAGATGGTGGATGAGCTTTTCCCGACGTGTGAAAATATCTCGGTGGACTATGCTGTGATGGAAAAAGCAGATGAGATTTATGTATTTCCGGCTTCTTTCGGATGGAGCGACCTGGGTACCTGGGGCTCTCTTCATGAAAACTCCAAGCGTGATGCGCATAACAATGTCTGCATCGGTTCGAATATAAAAATGTATGAGTCGCGAAATTGCATCGTACATACCACTCAGGAAAAGAAAGTAGTGGTACAGGGGCTCGACGGGTATATCGTGGCTGAAAAAGACAATACTTTGCTGGTATGCCGCTTGACGGAAGAACAGCGAATCAAGGATTTTTCTGCGGAATAAGAAAATAGACAAAAGATAAAAAGAAAAGGGACAGACGTGAAAAATACGGACTGTCCCTTTTCTTATTTATATACCTTTAAATTTTATTTGAGTGCAGCAAGTGCAGCATCATAATCCGGTTCCTCTACGATTTCCGGAACCAGCTGGGTGTAGATAACCTTTCCTTCCGGATTGAGAATAACCACGGCGCGAGCCAGTAGTCCACACAGCGGGCCGTCGGTCATTAGCACTCCGTAGTCTTTTCCGAAAGTGGAAGTATAGCGGAAGTCAGACAAAGGAATAACGTGTTCGATTCCTTCTGCCGTGCAGAAACGTCCTTGTGCAAACGGAAGGTCTTTCGAAATAGCCAGTACCAACGTATTTTCCATTCCGGCTGCCAGTTTGTTGAACTTACGTACAGAAGCAGCGCATACTCCGGTATCCATGCTGGGGAAGATGTTCAACACTACAAATTTTCCTTTGGCATCAGCCAGAGAAAAAGTGCTTAAATCGCCTTTTACCAATGAAAAGTCGGGAGCCTGTACCCCTTTTTGTATAAACTCTCCGGCCAGTGCTACGGGAGTTCCTTGAAATAAAGTTGTTGCCATAATGATTCTATTTTTGAATATTCGTCATAAATATAACAACAAAAACCATAAAATGTTTTTGGAGATAGTGACTCCGAGCATTTTTTTCACTTACTTTGCATTCGCTAATCATTTATGGAAAAATTGATGGAACGAAAACTGAAAGACTATGCAGTTCTGATGCTGAAAGGAATGGGAATGGGAGCCGCGGATGTAGTTCCCGGAGTCTCAGGAGGAACCATTGCCTTTATCGTAGGCATTTATGACGAACTGATTAACTCGATTAAAAGTATTAATCTGGAAAGCCTGAAACTTTTCTTCTCTGGAAAATGGGCGACTTTCTGGAAGAAAATCAATGGTAATTTCTTGTTTTTCCTGCTGGCAGGTATCGGTATCAGCGTATTTTCATTGGCCAAGCTGATTACATGGCTGTTGGTAAACCAGCCGATATTGGTGTGGTCGTTCTTCTTCGGACTGGTGCTGGCGTCTACCTGGTTTGTGTCGAAAGACATTAAGGAGTGGAAGAGCTGGAAAACGTGGGTGGCTTTTGTCATTGGGGCAGTGGTTGCCTTTTATATTACCGTGGCAACTCCGGCCGAAACGCCTTCTAATCTGCTTTTCATCTTCCTGTGCGGAGCCATTGCCATTTGTGCCATGATTCTTCCGGGCATTTCCGGTAGTTTCATTCTGGTGCTGTTAGGCAAGTATTTTTTCATTATGGATGCAGTGAAAACGCTTGATGTAGTGGTGATTGCTGTATTTGGAGCAGGTGCTTGTATTGGAATTACCTCTTTCTCGCGTATTTTGTCGTATGCACTGGCACATTTCCGCAACATCACGCTGGCGGTACTGACAGGCTTTATGTTGGGCTCCCTGAATAAGGTTTGGCCTTGGAAAGAGGTGGTAGAGACATTTGTCGACAGCCACGGAGAAGTAAAGCCTTTGATAGAAACCAATATATTGCCTAATGCACATGTGCCGGAAGCAGTAGTGCTGATGGTAGTAGGCTTTTTCTTAGTGTATTTTCTGGAGAAACTTTCGGCTAAGACACCGGTTCGTTAAGGAGTTTCTTTATAGGTATACGATGCCGCTGGAGAGATTTTGAGCGTCTTTTCAGCGGTATTTTTATGTCCACATTATTGTCTTTCTCTATATTCGGTAAAATTTATATCCTTAAATATAGCATTGTTCCACTCTGGGTCCTCTACAATATTAATGTCGGGAAGTAAGAAATCTTCGAGGTCAGGATATTTGACAAGAATTTGTTCATCTGTCAATGACAATCGACTGCGAATTTTCTTGAAAAACTTTACTTCTGAATATTCTATTTTATTATCTGCATATATTGTCTGAATGGCAAAGTCAATGATTTTCATTTGCTCTTCAGTGGAAAGATTCTGTGCTTCCAATTCTTTCAGATATTGCTTCAAGAACAATGCTCCTTTCGCATTAATTGCTGCAACATAATCATTTATGGTTGCTTCAATGTTCATGTCTCTAAATAATTCTTGCTTGGCAGTGATGTCATTCACTAACGAAACTTCTTCTTTTGCAATATCTCCATCACAGGCCATGCAGCAGAAGATGGTTTTTAAGTACAATTCGTTCGTATTCATATCGTTTATGTTTTATCTAAATCCTACTTTAGGTCTGTTTTCAGACTTTTTTATATTTTCTCCATTCATTTGTGCTTTGATTTCTTCATAGCGTTGAAGTTCTTTTATATCCAACGATGGACGAACTGCTGCAATAGCATTTCTTAGGATAGCCATCGTTATTTTTGAACGGCTTTTGAGTGCTGTTCGAGCCGCATTATTCACGATGAGCTGTATATCTGCGGAAACATAGTTTTTTGTAAGTATAGACAACTCGTCATAATCCAAGCCAAAGTCATATGGTCTGTTCTTTAGATAAAGTTCAAAAAGTGTCTTTCGTGCAACTTCATCAGGAACTCCGACGTAATATTTTTTGTCTAAACGGCCAGCTCGTAATATAGCTGGATCTATCATGTGAGGATAATTCGTTGCACCGATGATAAATATACCTTTTTCCCCTGTTCTATCCATTTGAGCCAGCATTTCATTGACGGCACTTTTTGACATTTCATGTACATTCCCTTCACGGTTAGGTACTAGTTCGTTAATCTCATCAATAAAGATAATAGTAGGTGCATTTTCTTCAGCCTCTTTGAACATTTTTGCGATATTCTCTTGTGAAGCATTTACATAACGGCTTTTAAGCGTTGCTGGTGTAATAAACATGAAATTAAAACCCACTTCTTCTGCAAAATGCTTTGCAAAAAATGTCTTTCCACATCCGGGAGGGCCATACAGCAACATTCCATTCGGAATTGTGATACCATAGCGTTGATACTCTTCAGGATGATGCAATGGTTCTATTACCTCTTCTTGAAGTTGCTTTTTTAATTCATCCATACCTGCTACTGCTGCAAATCCAGGACCTTTTATTGTCTTCATAGATTTAGATGAATCTTCTGCCTTATCCTTTGTTTCAAATGAAAGAATTTTTCGTTTGGTTGATTGTCTTGGAATCTTTATTTCACCATCAATAGCTCGGATAAAATCTTTAGCTGTTTGGAAGCGGTCTTCTGAATCCTGAGACAGAGATTTTATAACGGTATTGATGAGTTGTTCATCCAATTCAAACATTTCAATGTTTGGCAAATCAAGTTCTTTTTGACGTTCTGCCAGGATTGCCTCTACTTTATCGTCGTTTGAACCACGAGATAAATCTATGAACCAGGGTAATTTATTATAGAGTAAGAAATACATCATTGCCCCTACCGAGTATAAATCTGTTTGAACTGAACTAATTCCTGAAAAACGCTCTGGTGCTAAATAAAATGCGTTCAGATCTGTCAAATCAGGTTTGCCAATCTGTCGATTGAGGTAACTGGCATGACCGAAGTCTATTAGCTTGAGTTCTTGTAGCCCACCAACGAGATTAAGCATTACGTTTTGTATTGTGACTTCGTTATGAATGACAGGTAGGGAAAGTGAATGTAAATAATCCAATGCGCTCAGTACAGATTTTACAACCTGCTTTATTTCGTACACATCAAGTGCTCCGGCACGTATTATCCGTTGTGAGAGTGTTTCACCGCTGATAAATTCTGTTACAAGATAAGATAATTGGCTACCGTTTCTTATGATTGAGCCGGAGTCTATGTATTTGCAAAGGTTGGAATGGTTAAGTTGCTTGGAAATTTCTATTTCCCTCATAGTTCCTTTATCATCCATTTGCCAACGGTTTACTTTGCTATAATTGATAAGCTTCAAAAAACGAGTCTTTCCGGTATCATCCTTAACACGGTAAGTTTCCGCATAAGAACCTTGCTTATGCGGAAACGTTACTGTGTAGTTGTTAATTTTATCTCCTTTAGAAAACACCATAAATGCTATATTAAATCATACTACCAGCTCTAGATAGAAATATTAGTATTTATTCTTCGATGCGTGGTTGTTGTATTGCCCAAAATATCTATACCACCTGTGGTTGAGATGCCTGTTGTATTGCCATATATATCTTTAAAGGTAGTGGTGGTATTACCAAAAATATCCTTCCGATTACTTGTTGAAGAACTGACATAGTATTGGGCATTTGCGTATAATGTTGTAAATAATACTGCAAACATTGTTAGAACTCTTTGTCTTTTCATCTTTTTGTTATATGTGAATTTATATGTTATCTAAGCAACCCTCCAGCATTTGCCGCTTCTTCATCAGGCAATAAGTCAAGAATACCTCTTGCTATTGGCAATAAAGCTTCGGTTGTTGGATTGTTATTGATTATTTCTAGTCCACGGTTGATAAGCTGACGGGCACGACCGGCGTCTCTCCAAGGATGAGAAGAGAATGTCCTATTGTAGTTGTCTATCAGCCCCATGCACTGATACATCATAGTAAGTTGGATGAACAAAGTATTAATTTGTTCGAGGATTTCATGCCCTACCTTTACATTTTTCGAGCGAATAGCTTGATCCACTTGTGAACGAAGATTTTCTACAAGCTGCTTGGATTTATCGTTTCCTAAATCTTCCTGCGCTTTTTCAAGCCGTTCAAACTCTTCACGTAATTCAGATTCCACTCGTTGCCATTCTGTACCTTTATCAAGGTCTTCGATTTTACGAAGTACTTCTTTCAGGTGTTGGAGTACCATTTTCTTTTCCGAGCTATTCTTAGCTTCATCTTTAACCTGCTCTAATTCTCTTTCTACATCAGAGGTAGAAATACCGGATGAGTTCAGACGGTTTATATTTTTTTGAGCATCAGCAATTCCTTTCTGGATACTATTTTCAGCATCTTCTATTGATTGTTTTTTACTTGTATCAAAAGGTTTCTCCACTGTTGTGTCTGTGGTTGGAAAATGGACTTCAAGTTTCATCTGTTCGGATGAGTCAACTTTTAGGGTAATATCAACGGAACTGTCTGATGGTATAAGTTGTTCCACTTCATCGCCTGTGATAATGACATCGCCAACATGCTCATAGAGAGATACTGGACGGTTTTCTGCTTCACTAAAATCATCTACTTGATAAATAGGAATTTTTAGCACATCACTATCCACACCGGGACGTAATTGACTGGTAGTCTTCAAATCATTAACTACTCCTGTTGCTGGGACTGGCTTGTTCTTCTCCAAACCACGAACCATACGGAATACGGCACGTTCTTTGTTGGAATTCCAGACTGCAATACCTATATTATATGGTAAAGGAGCTGCTCCGACTTTGGAACCTTGGATAATAGTTATCTCATTAGGGAAGCATGGAAGCGTGTTACCCTGCATGTCATAGCAAACAACATCAAACGAATTGGGTCGCCCTTCTAAAAGATTAGCTTCAATTACATTTCCGCTTTTGTCTATGTCAGTTTTACCGCTTGACCATGCCTTATCACTGCGAACTAATTCCACAAATACATTGCTTTGTTTAGCATCAGCAGATAGTTTTACGCTTACCCATTCTGTAGTTTCTACAGATGTTGCTTCATATCCGACTTCGAGTTTAACGGTTTCAATTGTAAGGTCTTCATCGTTTACCTCAGCCTCCATTGTTGATGCATATAGGGCTGCTCCCGTAGCCACAGCCGTCATCGGGTCAATGCTTGTATCAACATTGGGAGTTATTTGTTCTTTCAACATCTGACGAATCAGCGGTGAGTGAGTTGGTCCACCGACAAGTATCAGCTTATCAAGTTGGGATGAGTTTAGATGATTGCGTCCTAAAAGATTCTTACAGATGTCTACTGCTTTTTGGAAATAGGGTCGCATTACATCAAATGCGTCTGCTTGGTTAACAGTTATATCCAGTTCGATTTCCTCCCCATCTTCATCTTCTCCAAGGTCGCCAAGATTAGAAATAATGTCTTCGTGGTCTTTGAAAGAAAGCTGATTCTTCACTTCTTCCGCATATGTTTTCATGGCATCACGAAGTACCTCTTTCTTTTGATTGTCACTTAGATAACCATCTATTGCATAATTTTCCTGTAAATAAGGCACTATGATTTTGTCCACAATGGCATAGTCCAAATTCTTGCCACCCAGATAGTTGTCACCTTCTGTATCGAATACTTGCATGATACCATCTTCTACTTTAAGTAAAGCAGCGTCAAATGTACCACCTCCGAAATCGAATACCATCCAAATGCCATTCTTAGTGTCAGTTGAAAGTCCGTAAGCCATAGCTGCCGCAATAGGTTCTTGTAATAACTCACAACGTTTGAAACCTGCCATTTTAGCGGCTTCCATGGTCGCAGTCTTCTGATTTACAGTAAACTTTGCTGGAACGGTAATTACCACGGAAGAAATATTTTCATCCGTCACATACGATTTTAACGTCTTCAAAACTTCTGCGGAAAGTTCTTCCGAAGTAAAATCACGTTCCATATAGCTACTTGCATATTTAGTGTCTGTAGCCATTGTGCGTTTGAACTCAATATAGGTATTCGATGCTTCAACGTGCCATGACTTAGTTGCACGTCGCTTATCGCTCTTCATATTGTTATATGCACCGTCACCTACTTTCACCGATTTCTTTTTGTTGAAAGACACACATGAGGGCATAGTATCTTTAAGAGTGTCACTTTTAATAATAACAGGTTCACCTTTTTCCATGCGGCAAATGGCGGAGTTGGTCGTACCAAGGTCAATGCCGTAATCAATCTTTAAACGTGCCATATTGTATTTTTTTAGATGTTTTGACTTACAGTGATTTGAGCAGATTGTATCATCTTACCATTGTAATTGATTTGTGGCTTAGTAACTCCAGTGATAATTTGCTCGCCTTCTTTTAATGTTTCGTCAGGAACGAAATTTGCAACCACTTTCATTCCCTCGTTATAAGGTTTGCCAAGCATATCGATTATCTCGTATCCATTCGCTTGAAAATTGTTCTTGATACGTTCTACAGCTTTTGCCAGTTGCTTATACCCTTTTACAGAAGCATCCATTCGAGACAAGTTAAGCTCTATGCGAACGATTTCATCTGCTACTTTAAGTGCCAGCGAATGGTCTGTCTCTGTTGATACCATTGCAGGGGCTGCGCTCATCTGTCTTTCCATTAAAGCTAGCATCTGATTATCCAACTTGACGGAATCTTCTTGCATTTTAGATTGCGCAGCTTGCAATGCGTCCTGTGCCTTGCGGACTTCACTCATCGAAGTATAGTCTTTGCGTCTTTTCACATAAAGATACCCGCTGAATCCAAGAATTGTACAAAGTAATAATATGCCACCCCACATAGTACGAGAGTCCATCTTTACAAGATTGGTGGCAATGTGGGTGTTAGTCTCTTTAATGTCATTCTTAAGAGAAATCCTGTCTTCGGATTGTGTTCTTTCAATGACAATTATACGTTCGTTCAAAGTGCCTAAATTATCATGCATTGAATCCTGAATTGCCCTGATTTCTTTATCTGTAGCATCCAAACGTAAGTTTGTTCTATGTTGTTGCTTAATGCTATTATTTAAGCGATTGATGTCTGACTCTATGGCATCAAGGCGAGCATTTTGTTTCTGCAACTGTTCTTTCAAATTATCCGCATTTATATTGATTGCAGTGATAAGCAATGTTGCAAGCAGTATTATTTTTCTCATTTTTTGTTTCTCTTTAAATGTTCAACGAATACATCCAGTATGTTTTTTATCATACGATTTATTTTCTTATGCTCGGTAAGTTTCTCAACAAGTTTCGGTGAATATTTATAATAGATTTTGATGAATTGTTTTCCCCAGTATCTTTTAGCGAGATAGCTATCTCTAAAGTCTCTCAAAACCATTACTTGTGGATGGTCATAATTACCGTACACCATTGTTGCAATATAACAGCCTCCAGAAGGATTTAATCTATTGTCTATGCTCACCAAAGTGTTTTTATTTCCGCTGTAGTAATTCCTTGTTTTTGCGTCCATATCCATGTTCCCTATTGTGGACATGAGTATTACAGCTTCACTTATGACACTTTTGAGTTTAGTATTATCACCCATGGATAAGGTCTGTTGCAAGTTTACGACATCAACAAGAGCATTTATAGCAGAGGACGCAACAACAGAAGATACATTCATATATAAGTCACTACCAAAGCCAAGTTTGTCCTTCATGCTATTTAATAGAGGGATACACTTGTCTACGGTTCGTGTTATATCTGGAATTCCTCTACCAAACAACATTAATCCTAATAAAGGATCTTTGGCAGAATTGTCCCTTCGTAGTTCTTTTATATATGTCGTAAGTTGTGCTAGTTCTTTACGTACTAAATATTCTTTTCCTATACTTTTTAGTATGTCGACATTTTCTTTACATCTGTCTTTGGCTAATTTACCAACAGCTATTGACAATGCGTAATTTTGTAGAGTCATAGCCTTCTGTGCCGCATCATCGTCTTCTGTGTCATTGAAATAGTCAATACCACACTGGAGAATTTCCGTTGCAAGTTTATCGGCTATTGTTTGATAACGAATATCGGAAGCTGGCAAAGATTTTTTGATTTGGCTCAATGCGCTTTTAGTAGAAGCCATTAACTTTTCTCCAGCTTTGAATCTGGCTTGCGAACCTTTACCCTTTGAGGATTTTGCTAAATTTATGGCATTGTTAATGGTATCAATTAATGGAACAACCGTTATTTCCGCTATATAGTTTTTCCATTCTGTATTGGTGAGTATATCCATGAACGACAGAAGGTTTGTACCTGATTTAGCCAATGAATCAATGAACATTTGCCAAAGCGGAGTTGATACGGGCATTTCCTCACCAATGACCTTTGCAATAAATTCTTCTGAAAAATTAGTGTATAGGTTCTCTGCATAACGAATTGCAGAGCTCCAATCATTATTAAGGGCAGAAAGTAGAAAGCGATTTTGAAGTGAAGATACATCATTTTTTTTCTCCCAAATAGATTGGGCCATATTCATATTACCATTTATCAAATGGTTGAAGGCAATACCATCAAGTGGCGTTGCATTCATCCACCAGAATTGGGCAAATCTGATTTGGTCTGTTGGAAGTGTAAGTTCTGATTCTGCATTAGCAATAGTTTCAATCGTACGTTTTATACTTGGTAATATATAAGGTAAATCCAAGGGAAAAGACACTGATTTGCCCACTTTTAAGAAAGCATTCATTTTTCCCTTATTGGCGACACGCTCTTTGGTTGGCGAGTTTGAATATACTCCTAAGTAGCGGTAAGGATTTTTAGCAATAATATTCATGTGTCAGCTATTATGGGTCTTTAGTCAGCCGACTCCATTGCTGGCATGATTTGTTACTAAAAGTCTTTCGTACATATAAAAACGTGGAGCCAGTCTGTCACTCGTTCCACTATGTAAGGCCTTCGCATTGCCCAGTTAATCGAAACGAGCAACGTTGAAAGCCCCACGCTGATGTAAGTATATATATGACCAATCTTCTTTCCAACACAAAAAATGGAAAGATACTATTGTCCGTATACAATACACCCACTGGAGCGTTCCTCGTTGCTTTGTTTTTGATTAACTGTGGAGAGTTTGCGAAGTTCTACATAGTCAAAACCAAAGCGTCAGAAACGCTTTCAATATGTATGTTCTACCCCTAATCTCATTTTCAAAGAGATACTAATGTAGATAGATGGATACAAAAATACAATTTATGCATGATAATTCATAATAAATAGCCCGAAAATTACTTTCTCTTAAGAAAAACAAAGTATAGATAAAAGTTCCGTTCGCTTCTTAGTATGTAGTTTGTGTATTTAGCTATGAATATTTGTCATAAATGCAGTTATAAAAAACATAAAATATTTCCATTTTGGGGTAGTGAAAAGAAGGGGTGAAAAAACGTAAGTGCGTTTGATATGAAACGCAAGTACGTTTGAGTTCAAACGCAAGTGCATTTTACTTCAAACGCACTTGCGTTTTACTTTAAACGTCGAAGCGTTTTAAAAGAAATGCCCTTGCGTTCTGAATCAAACACAAGGGCATTGTTTTATAAGTTCTTTAACTCCTTAAAATCAGTGTAATAAAGGAGTGCTTTTATCGCCTCACTTTTATTTGTTGATTTTACTCCATGTATCTTTCAATGATACGGTGCGGTTGAATACCAGGTGGTCAGGAGTAGAATCTTTGTCCACATTGAAGTAACCGATACGCTGGAACTGCAGATAGTCGAGCGGTTTGGCATCGGCCAGAAATTTTTCTACGTAGCATTCGTTCAGCACTTTCAATGAGTCCGGATTGATCATTTCCTGCATGGCTTCTAGCGGAGAGCATCCTTTGGCTTCACGTATAGCTGCCATTTCATCGCGCGGGTTTTCTACCTTCCACAAGCGGTCGTACAAACGTACTTCTGCTTTCAGGCAGTGGTTGCAGCTTACCCAGTGGAGCGTACCTTTCACCTTACGGTTAGCTTCCGGCATACCGCTCTTGGTGTTCGGGTCGTATTCTGCATACACTTCCACCACATTTCCGTTTTCGTCTTTCTTGCAACCCGTACATTTTACGATGTAAGCGTTTTTCAGACGAACTTCCTGTCCCGGAGTCATACGGAAATATTTCTTCGGTGCATCTTCCATGAAGTCATCGCGTTCCATCCACAATTCACGGCTGAACTCAATGGTATGTGTACCGGCGCTCAAATCTTCCGGATTGTTGATGGCTTCCATTTCTTCCACTTGTCCTTCCGGATAGTTGGTCAGAATCAGTTTTACCGGATTCAGTACGGCAGATACACGGGTAGAACGTGCGTTCAGGTCTTCACGAACGGCACTTTCCAGCAAAGCAAAGTCGTTCAGTGCATCGTATGTAGTATATCCGATTTTGTCAATGAATTTGCGGATAGACTCAGGAGAGTATCCACGACGGCGGAAACCGCAGATGGTCGGCATACGTGGGTCGTCCCATCCGTCTACCAGTCCTTCTTTTACCAGTGTCAGCAGGTTACGCTTGCTCATCAGTGTGTAGCTCAGGTTCAGTTTGTTGAACTCATACTGATGCGGACGGTTGTCGTCCAGGTCTTTTCCGTCTTTCACCCAGTCTACAAACAAATCGTAAAGCGGACGGTGTACCACGAATTCCAGTGTACACAATGAATGTGTTACTCCTTCAAAGAAGTCGCTCTGTCCGTGTGCGAAGTCATACATCGGGTAAGCCTTCCATTTGTCACCGGTACGGTGGTGAGGAGTTTTTACCACACGGTAGATAACCGGGTCGCGGAAGTGCATGTTCGGGTTGGCCATGTCAATCTTGGCACGCAGTACCATCTTGCCTTCTTCAATTTCTCCGGCATTCATTTTCTGGAACAGTTCCAGGCTTTCCTCAATCGGGCGGTTACGATAAGGACTTTCCGTTCCCGGCTGGGTAGGAGTACCTTTCTGGGCTGCAATTTCTTCCGAGGTCTGTTCGTCTACATACGCCTTTCCTTCTTTGATAAGACGGATAGCGAAGTCCCATAGTTGCTGGAAATAGTCGGAAGCATAATATTCATTTCCCCACTGGAAGCCCAGCCACTGGATGTCTTCCTTAATGGCTTCTACATATTCTACATCTTCTTTCGTCGGGTTTGTATCATCGAAACGCAGGTTACAGGTTCCTCCGTATCGCTGTGCGATTCCGAAGTCCAGACAAATGGCTTTTGCATGTCCGATGTGCAAGTATCCGTTAGGCTCTGGCGGGAAACGGGTTTGAATTCTTCCACCGTTTTTACCTTCCTGCAAGTCTTTCTCTACAATTTGCTCAATGAAATTCAGGCTTTTCTTTTCTGAATTTTCGGTTGTATTTATTTCTGTCATACGGAAACTTTTTGTTTTTTCTTTTAACTCTGCAAAAATAGTAAAAATAATCTCCTTATAGATAATTGGAAAGAATATTTCTTCGGAGCTACATCCTTTTACTTAAATTTGCTTATCTTTGTAGAGCGCGAAGATGCATCTTGTTAATAATGCCAAAGGAAAGACAATGAAAAAAAACGCAGAATGTGTTTTATGACATGTTTTTTTATTTGGTTACCTGAAAAAAAGGCCGCATCTTTGTGCCGTTATCCTGAAAACAATCTTTTTACCTTAAGAAAAAAAACTAATACCTATTGAAAACTTAAAAAGGCCCTTTGTGAAAAGCGCCTTTTTTTTGCCCTTACATTTGCATTTCAGTTGTGTTTCATCGTGTGATTTTTGTGTGTCGCCGCAGGTTTTCTTTGCGTGTATTCAGAAACTTTCCGTATCTTTGGGGGATATTAATTAAGGTAGAACTATGGCACAACCATTGGCTGAAAGAATGCGTCCGAAGACGCTGGATGAATATATTGGCCAGAAACATCTGGTGGGAGAAGGGGCCGTGTTGCGCAGGATGATTGAAGCGGGGCGGATTTCTTCGTTTATTTTGTGGGGACCGCCGGGAGTCGGAAAGACCACCCTGGCGCAGATTGTAGCGAACCGGCTGGAAGTTCCTTTTTATACACTGAGTGCGGTTACTTCGGGAGTGAAGGAAGTGCGTGAGGTGATAGAAAAGGCGAAGGCCAACCGTTTCTTTTCTCAGCAAAGTCCGATATTGTTTATTGATGAAATTCACCGTTTCAGTAAGTCACAGCAGGACTCATTGTTAGGAGCGGTCGAAACGGGGGTGGTGACGCTGATAGGTGCCACTACCGAGAATCCGTCGTTCGAGGTAATCCGGCCGTTGCTTTCCCGCTGCCAGTTGTATGTACTCAAGTCATTGGAAAAGGAGGATTTGCTTGAACTGCTTCATTTGGCCTTGACTAAAGACCCGATACTGAAAGAACGGCAGGTGGAGTTGAAGGAAACGGATGCCATGTTGCGCTACTCCGGAGGAGATGCGCGTAAGTTGTTGAATATTCTGGAACTTGTGATAGAGGCAGATACTGCCAATCCGGTGATTATTACCGATGAAAAAGTGGTGTCAAGCTTGCAGCAGAATCCTTTGGCCTATGACAAGGAAGGCGAGATGCATTATGATATTGTTTCTGCTTTTATCAAATCCATTCGTGGCAGTGATCCCGATGGAGCCTTGTACTGGCTGGCCCGTATGGTAGAAGGAGGAGAAGATCCGGCATTTATAGCCCGTCGTCTGGTAATTTCTGCTTCAGAAGATATTGGTCTGGCCAATCCGAATGCACTGTTGCTGGCCAATGCGGCCTTTGAGGCAGTGATGAAAATAGGGTGGCCGGAAGGGCGTATTCCATTGGCTGAGGCTACGGTGTATCTGGCCACCAGTCCGAAAAGCAATTCGGCTTATGAAGGAATCAATTCGGCATTGGAGCTGGTACGGCAGACGGGAAACCTTCCGGTTCCGCTGCATTTGCGCAATGCACCTACCAAGCTTATGAAGCAATTGGGATATGGAAAGGACTATAAGTATGCGCATGCGTATAAGGGAAATTTTGTCAAGCAGGATTTCCTTCCGGAAGAGATTCGTACACAGCGTATCTGGCATGCACAGGATAATCCTTCCGAGCAGAAGCTGAAAGAGCGGATGGTGAGCCTGTGGGGTGATCGTTTTAAAGAATAATATGAATATATAGTTTTAAGAAGAAAGATATGAAGATTGTAATATTAGACGGATATACATTGAATCCGGGAGACTTGTCATGGGAACCTTTGAAGGAATTGGGTGAAGTGACCGTGTATGAACGTACGGCTCCGAAAGATGTCTGTAAGAGAGCAGAAGGAGCTGAAGTGGTGTTTACGAATAAAGTAGTGCTGGATGAGGCTGTGCTTGAAAAGCTTCCTTCACTGAAATATATAGGTGTGCTGGCTACAGGATATAATGTAGTGGATGTGGCTGCAGCCGCCCGAAAGGGAATTGTGGTGACGAATATTCCGGCTTACAGCACCAGTTCGGTGGCTCAGATGGCGTTTGCACATATTCTGAATATTGTGCAGCGTGTGGGATACTATGCCCAGGAAGTAAGCAACGGAAAGTGGAGTCGTCAGGCTGATTTTTCTTTCTGGGATGCACCGTTGCATGAACTTGATGGCAAAAAGATAGGTATTATCGGTTTTGGAAATACGGGACGGGCTACGGCACGTATCGCAGTCGGTTTTGGCCTGGATGTGTATGCTTATACCAGCAAGTCGGCTATGGAACTTCCGGCTGATGTGCATAAGTGTCCTTCAATGGATGAATTGTTCCGCAAGTGTGACATCGTGAGCCTGCATTGCCCGTTGACGGAAACAACCCGTGAACTGGTAGATGCCCGTAAACTGGACTTGATGAAGCCGTCTGCTATTTTGATTAATACCGGTCGGGGAGGCTTGGTAAACGAGCAGGATTTGGCGGATGCACTGAACAGTGGCAAGATTGCTGCTGCGGGTTTGGATGTGCTTTCTTCTGAACCACCTCGTGCAGATAATCCGTTACTGAAAGCACGCAACTGTTTTATCACGCCACATCAGGCGTGGGCTACGAAAGAAGCGCGTGTGCGCCTGATGCAGTTGGCTGTAAATAACCTGAAGGCTTTTCTGGAAGGCAAACCGGTAAATGTAGTCAACAACTAAAAGGAAAGGAAGTCATGACGAAAGAAGAACGTATACAGAAAGCTGTTGCGCTGTTCAAGGAAGGATATAATTGCTCACAGTCAGTCGTTGGAGCTTATGCCGATATGTATGGTTTTACCTTCGAGCAGGCATTGCACATGGCTGCCTCGTTTGGAGGAGGTATCGGGCGCATGCGGGAGATATGCGGTGCGGCTTGCGGTATGTTTCTGCTGGCAGGTTTGGAACGTTGTGCCGTGGAAGGGGCAGACAGGGAAGGAAAGGCTGCCAATTATAAATTGGTACAGGAACTGGCTGAAAAGTTTAAGGAAGAATGTGGAACCATCCATTGCAGCGAACTGTTGGGCTTGTCAAAGAAAGAACCTATTGTAGCTACACCCGATGCCCGGACCGCACAGTATTATGCCAAGCGTCCGTGCGCACGAGTGGTGGAAACGGCAGCAAGAATTTGGGGCGATTTCTTGGAAAATGAAGGGAAATTGTAATAAGAAGCTGTTTTTTAGGTTGTAAAATGAAAGTTTTCTCTTTTTTCTTCACGTCTTTTCTTGTTTTTTGTTAATTTTGCCGCAGTTTAATGCACGTCAAGTTTAGATGTATAATTATAAAAGCAAAAAGACTATGTTAAAAGAAAAAGCAGGTGTCATTGCCGGACAAATCTGGGAGGCACTGAATGAAACAGAAGGCAAAACTCAGAAACAGCTTAAGAAAGAAGCTAAATTGAAAGCAGACAAGGACTTGTTCCTGGGTTTAGGTTGGTTGTTGAGAGAAGACAAAATTGAGACAAGTGAAGTGGATGGAGAGTTATTCGTGAAACTGAAATAATTCTTAAAGAAAAATAGAAAAGTGCGCTGGTTGGAAGTTTTTTTCCGGTCAGCGCACTTTCTTTTTGTGGTGTTCAGGAGTGATAGCATCCTTTGGCTGTATCTTCACATTGCGAGCCTGGGGTTTCAAATTCGATGGTAGAATGGGTAATTCCGTGTTGGGATAACAGTTGTTTAAGTGCATGTTTGGTACATTCAATCTCATTCAGACTGGTAATTACCACGTGAAGGGTAGCGGCATTTTCAGTCGTACTGACAGCCCATACATGCAGGTGATGCCAGCTTTCCACTCCCTGTGTCTGACTGATTTCCTGCTCCAGTTTGTCGAGGTGAATGTGCTCAGGCACGGCATCCAGTGTAAGGTAGAGACTCTCTTTCAAGAGTTTCCAGGTAGAAATCAGGATAATGAGGGCTATGCCCATTCCGATGAACGCATCGAGTGCGTAATAATGGGTCAGGCTGATAAGGATGCCCGAGATAACTACCCCGACGGATACCAGTGTATCCATGGCCATGTGCAGAAAAGCTCCTTTGATGTTTAAGTCGTTTTTTCGTCGGCTCATCAGTAGCAGGGCGGTAGCTCCGTTCACTAATATGCCCGCTCCGGCAGTCCATGAGATGGCTTCACCGGAAACGGTGCCGGGGCTATATAATTTATAGATACTTTCAATCAGAATCCCTCCTACGGCAATGAGGAGTATGACGGCATTGGTCAGCGAGACAAGTATGGTACTTTTTTTATAGCCATAGGTGAAATGGCGATTTCCTTTTCGTGCCGCCATCCGGATGGCAAAGAGTGAAAGCAGTAAGCTGAATATATCACTCAGGTTATGTCCGGCGTCAGAGAGCAGGCCTAAGGAATGGTAGGAAAAACCAATGGCCGCTTCGGCTATTACGAACAACAGGTTCAGGATGATACATACGATGAGTGTGGTACTGACCGATTCGATGGCATGATGGCTGTGCGTGTGTGAATGAGAGTGTGAATGTGACATAGTTGTAGCTGTTTTATTATGAGGCGAATTTACCTCCTTTTTTGCTTTCTTGTATCAGTTATGTAATAATAACAACCGGGTTGCATAAATAGATGGGGATAATAGCGGTGTAGAGTGGGGATTCCATGAAAATATGTATCTTTGTGCAGATTAATAAAGTATAGGACATGAAAAAAATGTTGTGCCCGCAATGCAAAATTGCAGCGATGTATGTGAAAAATGAAGCAGGAGAGCGTCGGTTGGTATATGTGACTTCTGAAGGAGAAGTCGTACCGAAAAAAGAAGATGAATCGCTTGAAGGATTTGATTTGAACGAGGTCTTTTGTCTGGGGTGTTCCTGGCATGGAAATCCCAAACGATTAGTAAAGTATTAATTTCATTGTTGTTTAAGTAGTCAATTTAGCCGGAATCTGATGATTTGGCTATTTATCATGATTTTTAGGCTACTTTATTTTGATAAGAAAAAGAATCGAAATAAGAAAATATACTTATCTTTGTCTATATTTTATGCTTTTTAAAGAATAAGGATAATTATGGAGAAAGTTATTATTAACTCGTACGAAGAGTTCGAAAAATTGGTCGGTCAGCAGATTGGAGTATCAGAATGGCTTGAAATTCCGCAGGAACGCATCAACCAGTTTGCAGATGCTACATTGGATCACCAGTGGATTCATGTGGATGCAGAGCGTGCCAAAGCGGAAAGTCCTTACAAGAGTACAATTGTACACGGGTATCTTACCTTGTCTTTGTTACCTTATCTGTGGAATCAGATTATCGAGGTGAACAACTTGAAGATGATGGTGAATTATGGAATGGACAAGATGAAGTTCGGCCAGGCAGTATTGTCAGGTCAGAGTGTACGTCTGGTGGCTGATTTGCACTCATTGGTAAATCTGCGTGGAGTGGCAAAGGCAGAAATCAAATTCTCCATTGAAATTAAAGACCAGAAGAAGAAAGCGTTGGAAGGTATTGCTACTTTCTTGTATTATTTCAACTAATACGCAGCAAAGAATCTGTTCGGAAGTGGACGCAGCAGGAAATAGTTTGCTGCGTACATGCTTCCGGGATTATTCAGAATTTTAAAGAGGTATAGAATCCGCAATAACCGTCACCGGCTACGGGGCTGATGGCCAAATCATGTTTCTTGGCAAACGGACGGGTAAAAAGATAGGAGCTTCCTACTCCGATGGCCGCGCCGGCCGCTACATCCCACCAGTCATGTTTTTTTCCGTATACACGGCTCCAGCCTACATAAGTAGAGACTACATAGGCAGGAAGTCCCCATTTCCATCCGTAACGTCGCTGGATGAAAGAGGCAGCTGTAAAAGATACAGAGGTATGCATGGACGGAAATGAATGATTGTCGCTGTGGTCGGGACGTTCTTTTTTAACTGCATATTTCAATGCGTATGTAACTCCTAACGTGGTAATTCCAGCCAATGCGCCCTGTTTCAGTCCTTGCCAGTCTTTTTCAATAAGTATGGCTGTCAGTCCGGCTACGGGAAGCAGTACGGCACCCACATCGCCGGAAGTACGTACGGCTTTTCGGGGCTGGCTGATTTCAAGCTGTTGTGCCTGTAAAGACACGCTGAGGCAGAGTGCTGCCAAAAAAATCATGACAGGTTTCATGACAGGGTAAGAATTTTAGGAATGAATATTATTAATCCGACAATGGCTGCGCTGATAGCCAGAATCAATACGGCACCAGCTGCCAAATCCTTTGTACGCTTGATAGCTTCGTTGTATTCTGGTGAAACTAAATCGGCCAGTGCTTCAATGGAAGAATTGACTGCTTCTGCAGCCAATACGGAACCAATGGCAAACACGATGGCTATCCATTCAGTGGAAGAAAGTCCAATTAGCCATCCTGCCAGGGTTACACATACTGCGGCAAAACAATGAATCCAGGCATTGTGCTCGCGTGTAATCAGCAGACGGATACCGTTTCCAGCGAACTTAAAGCTCCGTAAACGCTTCCGTAAGGTAAATCCTTCATTTTTCATGCGGCAAATCAAATTTCAACGGTCACTTCCACGGGGCAATGGTCCGAGCCGAATATTTCCGTGTGAATCTTCGCTTCTTTCAGCTTATCGGCAAGGCTGGCTGAGGCCAAAAAGTAGTCAATACGCCACCCTGCATTCTTCTCGCGTGCCTTGAAACGGTAAGACCACCAGGAATAAATGTTGGTTTGCTCGGGATAGAAGTAACGGAAGGTATCGATGAATCCGGCATCTAACAGCAATTGAAATTTTTCACGTTCCTGGTCGGTAAAGCCCGCATTCATCCGGTTGGTTTTCGGATTCTTCAGGTCGATTTCCTTGTGAGCTACATTCAGGTCACCGCATACCAGTACGGGTTTGCTTTGGTCTAACTTCTGCAAGTAAGCGCGGAAATCATCATCCCAGGTCATGCGATAGTCCAGACGTTTCAGTCCATCCTGTGAATTCGGTGTGTAGACTGTTACCAGGAAAAATTTTTCCATCTCCAGTGTAATGACACGTCCTTCATGGTCGTGCTCATCAATTCCCAGACCGTAAGTTACTTGCAGGGGCTGGTGCTTGGTAAAGATGGCAGTACCGGAATATCCTTTCTTTTCGGCATAATTCCAGTAGGAAGTATAGCCTTCAAAAGAGAGGTCAAGCTGTCCTTCCTGCATCTTTGTCTCTTGCAGGCAGAAAAAATCAGCATCAAGTTGGGTAAATATGTCTCGGAAACCTTTGTCGCAGCAGGCACGCAGCCCGTTTACGTTCCAGGATATAAGTTTAATCATACAAGTTATTTTTTCAAATCAAATAAATAAGTCAGACGTCCGCCAATGTAGGAATGAGCAGAACGTGAGAAATAATCTTTTTTACTGTTGTTGTAGAAATCGCTCAGACCGAAATAATAACGGGCTTCCAGCAGAAAATGACCAATTCCAGTACGTATTTCCAAACCTCCTCCTCCTACGATTCCGTAGTCAAATTTTCGGTCGGCAAATTTTCCGTATTGTTCATCAGTCCCTTGCGGACGGTTGGTGGTATCCCAGGTCGACGGGTCGCTGTAAAATTCTTTTTCGCCTAAAAGGAAGCCTACTTGCGGACCCAGGTTGATGATAAATCGGGCTCCATTTCCTTTGTCTTTCCCGAAAGCCAGATGGGCCAGCAGAGGGACTTCTATGTAGTTCATGGCACGGTGGTAGGTATTGTTACTTCCGTCTTCAATGACTTCCTTCCATCCTCGCTGGGAAAAGTTGATTTCTCCCTGTATACCACAAATCATTTTGAAGTATTTCTCAGAGATATAACGGACTGTAAGACCAAATTCCGGTGCAATGAAGTTCGTCTGCTTGATGCTGGGGGTGAAACTGACAGAGTTTAAGTTTACTCCTCCATTGATTCCCACGGATAGATTATGCCGTTCGTCTTGCAATTGGGCAAACAACGACAAGGGCAGCATGCAAAGCAGACAGCATATAAAAATCAGTTGTCGGTATCTTTTCATTTTATTCAAAATCAAGTTTGATCAATTCATAATTCTTGGTCAGATGAACAAAAAATACTTTCCGGTTGATAAAGCCACCCCAGTTGTTAACTCTCTCAAATTTGAATCCCGTCTGAATAGGGGTAACCGAAACTTTATCCAGATTTTCTTCGAATTTATTGCCTTGTTGTGACAAGCCCTTCAGGAAGAAATATCCCGTATCAAATCCCAGCATACCGTATTTGGGGAAAGTGTTCGCCATGTCTTTGCTATACCAGCGGCGGTAGCTTTGGGTGAACCGGACAGCTTCCGGGAACAGGTTGTTGGTATAGAACGATGAATAGAAATACGTATCCAGTTCATAGAAGCTGGCCAGATGTTCCTGTGTGTAAGTTTGCCATTCCGGATAACCGAACAGGTGCATGTCGAAATGCGGATGTGAACGTAATACATTAGTCAGCTGAGGAAGTATCCGGGTCAGTGCCGAACTACGTCCGGAAGTCGGAATAAAAATATTTTCCCTCAGTGTATCCATGGCTGCAATGATTCTTTCCGGAGCGATTTCGCTGCTTAGCTGAATCTGCTTGAAGTCTACACGGTTGTCTTTTAACTCGCTTTTCAGGCCATTGATGAATTCATTTTTTTCCTTGTCTCCATTAGCCGGATCGACAAATATGATGCGGGCCTTACTGAATTTACGGAGAAAATGGTCATACGCTTCTGAGTAAAAATAAGATTGCGGTGTGTTAATCTGATAGACCATCGGATTATTGAACACCTGGTCCACTTTCGGAGCAAAAGGAACGACCAGTCGTATTTTGTTACGCTCTGCAAAATTTGCCAGCGGTTCGATGTTTGAAGTATGGACAGGTCCGAAGATGATGTCCATATTCTTCATTTCCGGTTTGTTGAGAATGCTTGAAATAACATTGGTGCTGCCTTTCGTGTCGTAGGTATATAAATCAACCGAAACACCCTGACGTTTCAAACTGTCTACGGCAATCAGGAAGCCTTCGTAATATTCCACCATGCGGGTCTGCTCTTCAGGTTTGATACTTCCGGAAGCGGTAAACGGAAGCATCACGGCTGCCTGAATGGTTCGCAGAGATTTAGAAGCCGTTTTGCTTTGCTTGAACAGTTCTTCATTGGATGGTGTTTGAACCATTGTGGGAGTAGGTGTTGCTGCAGGCTGGCTGCTCTTAGGGTAAGGAATAAAGATGAACATACCTTTTTTCAGCTTCCCGTTTTTCAATTCCGGATTTAGCGCCAGCAAATCTTCTTGTGTGATGCCATATTCCTGACAGATGCTGAAGATAGTTTCCTTTCGTTCCACTTTATGCATTTCTTTCCATCCTTTCTGGGTAGTAGAAGGAGTGGAAGATTGAGCTGGAGCGAGGGGAGTGACCGGATCCGTCACACTTTCCGTAGGGATTGAGATTACCTGTCCCACGCGGAAATTGCTGGCACTCAGACCAGGGTTGGCATCGCAGATAGCCTGTGCGCTGATATTGTATTTCACCGTCAGCTGGTAAAGCGTTTCTCCAGCCTGTATAGTATGGAATCTTCCGTTCTTGCTGGAAGAAGAGGAGTTTGCCTGGGGAATTTTCAATGCTTCTCCTACCCGGATTTGCTTGTCGCTTCCCGGATTCAAACGTACAATGTCGTCAATGGACACATGGTACATGTTTGCAATGGAGTAAAGACTCTGTCCTCTGCTTACTGTATGTAGAAAATAATTGTTTCCGTTCTGTGCGAAGGTAGTTATTCCGGCGTTTCCTAAAGTCAAAGCCAGCGAAAGGCAAACTATCTGAAAGAATCTCATGGTTATTATGGATTTGTTGAGTGGCAAAAGTACAAAAAAAATTGCATTGTCGAATGAAAATGGAAAAGTAAATATCTCTATCTTTGATTCTCGAAGATAGGATGCGGCTCGGCATAGGCAAATCTGAAAACTTTGTTTTCCGTTTGTCTCTGTTCTCGCCTTTCACTATCTTTGCAAAGATATCATTGATGGATAATGTATGACTGAAGGAACAGAAACGATTTGTGTACAAGGAGCTCGGGTACACAACCTGAAAAATATAGATGTGGAAATCCCTCGTGACAGCTTGACGGTGATTACCGGATTGAGCGGAAGCGGAAAGTCTTCTCTGGCATTTGATACGCTGTTTGTAGAAGGGCAGCGCCGTTATATTGAAACTTTCTCTGCCTATGCCCGTAACTTTTTGGGAGGGATGGAACGGCCGGATGTGGATAAGATTACAGGATTGAGTCCGGTGATTTCCATCGAACAGAAGACGACGAACAAGAATCCACGTTCTACCGTGGGAACAACCACCGAGATTTATGATTATCTGCGACTGCTGTTTGCCCGTGCGGGTACGGCTTATTCCTATCTTTCGGGTGAGAAGATGGTGAAATATACCGAAGAACAGATTCTGGATTTGATACACCGTGATTATAAAGGAAAACGCATTTATATCCTGGCACCTCTGGTGCGTACGCGTAAAGGACATTACAAGGAATTGTTCGAGCAGGTACGTAAGAAGGGCTATCTCTATGTACGTGTAGATGGAGAAGTGAAGGAAATCGTACACGGCATGAAGCTGGACCGTTACAAGAATCATGACATAGAGGTGGTGATTGACAAGATAGTGGTCACGGAAAAGGAAGAAAGCCGGTTGAAGCAGAGCGTAGCTACAGCTATGCAACAGGGTGACGGATTGTTGATGATACTGGATGCACAGACGGAAAGTGTGCGTCATTACAGCAAACGCCTGATGTGTCCGGTGACGGGACTTTCTTACAAGGAGCCGGCACCGCATAACTTCTCGTTCAACTCTCCGCAGGGGGCTTGCCCGCGGTGTAAGGGACTGGGATATGTCAACTTGATTGATGTGGACAAGGTAATTCCAGACCGCTCGCTTTCGGTATATGAAGGGGCCGTGGCTCCGTTGGGGAAATACAAGAACGTAATGATATTTTGGCAGTTGGAAGCGTTGCTTGAACGCTATGAAGCTACGTTGAAGACACCGGTGAGTGAGTTGCCGGAAGATGCCATCAATGAGATTCTGTATGGATGCGATGAGCGCTTGAAAATCAAGAGCACTCTGATTCATGCCACTTCCGATTACTTTATTTTATACGAGGGTATCGTGAAATACATTCAGATGATGCAGGAAAAGGAAGCTTCTGCCACCGCACAGAAATGGGCGGAACAGTTTGCCAAGACGGATGTGTGTCCCGATTGTAAAGGGGCACGTCTGAACAAGGAAGCCTTGCATTTCCGCATCCACGACAAGAATATTTATGAACTGGCCACGATGGACATCAGTGAGTTGTATGACTGGGTGTGCCATGTGGAAGACTTTCTGGAAGACAAGCAACGTCTGATAGCAACGGAAATCCTGAAAGAAATACGTACCCGACTGAAATTCCTGCTGGATGTGGGACTGGACTATCTGTCGTTGAACCGTTCATCAGTCACACTTTCGGGAGGAGAAAGCCAGCGTATTCGTCTGGCCACGCAGATTGGTTCTCAGCTGGTGAATGTGTTGTATATTCTGGATGAACCCAGTATCGGACTGCATCAGCGTGACAATATCCGGTTGATTAACTCCTTGAAAGAACTGCGCGATTTGGGAAATACCGTTATCGTAGTGGAACATGACAAGGACATGATGCTGGCTGCGGATTACGTGGTGGATATGGGACCGAAAGCCGGTCGCTTGGGTGGTGAGGTCGTTTTCTCCGGTACACCGGAAGAAATGATAAAGACCAACACCCTGACATCGCAGTATCTGAATGGAAAAATGAGTATCGAGGTTCCGGCAGAACGAAGAAAGGGCAACGGGCATTCTCTCGTGTTGAAAGGGGCACGTGGAAATAACCTGAAAGGCGATGATGTGGAGTTTCCATTGGGAAAACTTATCTGTGTGACCGGAGTATCCGGCAGCGGAAAGTCTACTTTGATAAATGATACCCTGCAACCGATTCTTTCCCAGCACTTCTACCGTTCACTGCAAGATCCTTTGCCGTATGACAGCATTGAAGGGCTGGAATACATTGACAAGGTGGTGAACGTAGACCAGTCGCCCTTAGGAAGAACCCCGCGTTCGAATCCAGCTACCTATACCGGAGTCTTTTCCGACATACGTAACTTGTTTGTCGGTCTTCCGGAAGCCAAGATTCGCGGCTATAAGGCAGGTCGTTTCTCTTTCAACGTATCGGGTGGACGCTGTGAGGCATGTGGAGGAAACGGTTACAAGACCATTGAAATGAACTTCCTTCCCGATGTGCTGGTGCCGTGTGAGGTCTGTCACGGAAAGCGTTATAACCGTGAAACGTTGGAAGTGCGCTATAAAGGTAAATCCATTGCTGATGTGCTGGACATGACCATCAACCGGGCGGTGGAATTCTTTGAAAACGTGCCGCAGATACTGAACAAAATCAAGGTGCTGCAGGAGGTGGGATTAGGATACATCAAGTTGGGACAGCCTTCTACTACTTTGTCGGGAGGAGAGAGCCAGCGTGTGAAACTGGCTACCGAACTTGCTAAAAGGGATACCGGAAAGACTATCTATATTTTGGATGAACCGACCACCGGACTGCATTTTGAAGACATTCGGGTACTGATGAACGTGCTGAACTGTCTGGTAGAAAAAGGAAATACCGTCATTGTCATAGAGCACAACCTGGATGTCATTAAGATGGCAGACTATATTATCGATATGGGACCGGAAGGCGGAAAGGCCGGAGGACAGTTGCTGGTGTGCGGTACACCGGAAGAAGTGGCCCAGTCGGGTAAAGGATATACATCCGGATTTTTAAAAGAAGAACTGAAAGGAGTAACAAAATAATGGCAAAAGACAAGATTGCAAAAACCAATGCGGCCCGTTTGCTGGACCGGGATAAGGTGAAATATGAACTGGTTCCTTACGAGGTAGATGAAAATGATTTAAGTTGCGTACACGTAGCCGCTACTTTAGGAGAGAACATTGAACAGGTATTCAAGACGTTGGTGCTTCAAGGAGATAAGTCGGGTTACTTTGTCTGTGTGATTCCCGGTGAGCACGAAATCGACCTGAAGCTGGCAGCCAAGATTTCAGGCAACAAGAAATGCGACCTGATACCGATGAAAGAACTGCTTCCGCTGACGGGATACATTCGTGGAGGATGCTCTCCGATAGGGATGAAGAAGCATTTCCCTACATATATTCATCACACATGCAATGATTTCCCTTATATATACGTAAGTGCAGGAGTGAGAGGCTTGCAGGTGAAACTGGCTCCGGCTGATTTAATCAAGGTGAGTCAGGCTGAAGTTTGTACTTTATTTTAACTTGATAGAAAAAGAATTTATAATTTATGGGATACGGAAAATGGATTGGGGGAATCATGGGTTTCATGACCATGGGACCTCTTGGAGCCTTGGCAGGATTTGCCATCGGTTCTTTGTTCGATAAAAGCGTGACAGCACAAGAGGAAATGGACGGTGGCTATGGAAGTACGGCACAAGAAGATGTGTACACAGGCCAGCGTAACAGTTTTTTGTTTTCTATGCTAGTCATGGCTTCGTATATCATTCGTGCCGACGGACGCATCATGCACAGTGAAATGGAGTTTGTGCGTCAGTTCTTGCGCGTGAATTTCGGAGAGGCTTCTGTCAGTGAAGGAGAGCGTATTTTGCTGAATCTGTTTGAACAGCGCAAGCGCATGGAGCAGAATGACCCTTCTGCCTTTCGTCGTACCATTCGGGAGTGCGGAGCGCAGATTGCTGCCAATCTGACGTATGAACAGCGTTTGCAGTTGCTCGATTTTCTGGTGAAGATTGCACAGAGCGACGGAAATGTTTGTGCGGCAGAAGTGGATGCCTTAAAGGAAGTAGCTCAGTCCATGCAGTTGTCCATGCAGGAAGTCGATTCCATGTTGAACCTGAGAGGCGATTCGCTGGAAGATGCCTACAAGGTGCTGGAAATCGAACCTACAGCTTCGGATGAGGAAGTCCGTAAGGCGTATCGTAACCTGGTACTGAAACATCATCCAGACCGTGTGGCTACGTTGGGAGAAGACATCCGGAAAGCTGCCGAAGAAAAGCTACAACGCATCAATGATGCCAAGGAGCGTATTTTCAAGGCAAGAGGAATGAAATAAATAGCATAAAGGCCTGCTTCGTTTTTTATGTTGCAGGCCTTTATTGTGTTTCCTTTTATTGTTTTGATATACAGTACTATATATTCCGTGAGTACTACTTAAGGAGTACTGTAGTACTTTCTTGGCAGTACTGCAGTACTTTCAGCAAAGTACTCGAGTACTTCTTAGAAAGTACTGGCTAATCGAACCAGTTGAATCCCTCTTCCTTTAAATCGAAGTCTAGATTTTCTGTGACTCCTGCCTGTTTCAGGGCCTTGCGAATGATTTCTTGTTCTTGGAGACTCAGTTTTCTGTCTCCTCTTCTTCTTTCAAAGTAAGGATTCCGTCCGAAGCGTGCAATCAGAAAATTCATAAACATCTGGTATTGTTCGGGATACATTCGCTTTTTCATTTGTGTGAAGCCACGCATGTAGGTTACGGGAGCAGCATCACGGTAATATGGGCATGAATGGTCTTTAGTGCATCGGGTAGGATTGGCCAGATGTAGAAAAGCTTCTCGTTCCAATAATACCGGATAAGCCAGTTGACGAAGACAGGTGGAACCGCAAGTGCAATCTGTATGTACGCATACGGAAAAATTGGCCGGAGCCTCTTTGTAAGGATTCTTTTTCATAAACGTGTTTTTTTATGTTTGAGTTTGATGACAAAGTTATACAAAAAAACAGATTTTTATGCTTGATTGATAAGAAAGTCTGATTTGTAAAGCAAATTGTGTTTTGAACAGGACTTTCCAAAACTTTTATTATTCTTCAGGTGATGAAAGAAGTGTCAGATAATATATTTTTTAATGTAAAAGAAATCGAAACCCTTTCCATTCCCTCTAAAACAGTATTATTGGAGGAAGGCAAGATTGCGGATAAGATATATCTTGTCCGTAAAGGATGCTTGAGGTTGTTTTTTTATAATGAAGGAAAGGATATAACTTTTCAATTCTTTTTTGAAGGTGATTTTGTGGCCTCGTTTGATAGCTTGTATAGAGGGACACCCAGCTTGTTTTCACTAGAAAGCATTGAGCCGTCTGAAGTTGTGTCAATTAAAAAAGAAGATTTCTATCACAAAATAGGAAGCAATCTTTCATTGAGACTGTTATATGAAGAGAAAATTATAGAACGGTTCAGCTTTTACCAGCACTTGTTTTTGTCCCGTATCAAGAATACGCCACAACAGAGATACGAAGAACTATTGAAGGAATACCCTAATATTATTCAACGGGTACCGCAACATTACATAGCTTCCTATCTTGGTATTACACCTGTTTCGCTGTCCCGTATTAGGAATCGTCGTTAAATTCCATTTCTTTACAATTGTTATCGTCCATTTCCAATAAAGTAGTGACCTTTGTCGCGTAATAAAAACGGAAATGTATGAAAAGAATTTTTGTAATTGACTGGATATTGATAGTTGTATTTATCATGTCTGCTATTTCAGGATTTGGTCTGCATGTGGCCGGACATGGTGGCACTCATGAAGTCTGGCATAACTGGGCTGTGTTTCATGTCTTTGTCAGTATGTTATTCCTCATAGCCGTAATATTTCACGTGGCAATGCACTTGGAATGGTATAAAGGGATTATAAAAAAGGGAATAGGCAGGAAGAGTAAAGTTACAGCTGTCCTCTCTGTCATATTTTTATTGCTGTCGGTTACAGGTCTCGCACTATGGGGTATAAATGGGGCAAATTCTCTGTTGGGATTATGGCATTATAAAATAGGAGTGATAACCACAGTTATAACCCTTGGACATGTGATAAAGCGACTGTCTGTTTTTCGTAAGTCGCTGAATTGTAGGAGGTAGGATTACGGTCAGTTTTGAGGGGATGTACTGGAAATATTCGTCTTCGACTTCCCGAACCATTTGTCAATGAGCAGAGCCAGTGCGCCATCACCTGTTACATTGCAAGCAGTACCGAAACTGTCCATGGCAATGTAGAGGGCAATCATCAGTGCCTGTGCATTCTCATCGAATCCCAGCATGGACGACAGGATGCCGAGCGAAGCCATGATGGCACCTCCCGGAACACCCGGCGCAGCTACCATTGTCACTCCTAACATAAAGATGAATCCGGCGAACATCTGGAAATCGTAGGGAATGTCCTGCATCATCATCAAGGCCAGGGCGCAGGCCACAATCTTCATGGTACTTCCGGACAGATGGATGGTGGCACACAGAGGGATGACAAATCCAGCGATACCTTCATTCACTCCGTTTTGTATAGTCTGTTTCAGGGTGACGGGAATCGTAGCGGCCGATGACTGTGTACCTAATGCCGTAAAGTAAGCCGGCATCATTCTTCCTAACAGGCGGAACGGATTCTTGCCCACGAACATTCCGGCGATGCAGTATTGGAATATCAGCAGGAAAATATGCAGGAGGAAGATGATTCCGATAATCTTGACAAAGACAGCCAGCACGTGGAATACCTGTCCGGAGTGAGTCATGTTGAAAAAGATTCCGAAGATGTAAATCGGAAGCAGGGGAAGTATGACAGCCTGTATCGTTTTGACAATGATTTCCTTGAAGTCGTTGCACGCATTTTTCAGGTAATTCGTATCCAGATGCGCCAGTCCCAGCCCGACAGTAAATGCCGTGACGAGGGCGGTCATTACGTTGAGAGGTTCCGGAATGGCTACCGTAAAGAAAGGGGTAACACCTTTGGCCTCACTGATTTCGGATAAAGGAATATTTCGGGTAATAAGGTCAGGAAAGAAGGTTTCTCCTACACCGAATGAAAGAAAACCAGAGAACAGTGTGGCCCCGTAAGCCAGAAGTACAGTGGCTACCAGCATTTTCCCGGCACCTTTCCCAATATCGGCAATGGCGGGAGTAACCAGTCCGACGATGATAAGCGGAATGATAAAATTCAGGAACTGGCTGAACAATGCGTTGAATGTCACGAACACGCGTACGGGAAGCTCCGGTGAAACCGTTCCGGCAGCAATACCCAGTGCGATGGCAATCAGAATTTGTGGCAGGAGGCCTAGTTTAATCTTTTTCATATCGTTGACCTTTTGGAGCAAAGATAGTATAATAATCCTGAATAAATGATACACCCTGCCTGGAGAAATGATTACTTTTGTGCCCGTGAAAAAATAATTTAACGAAATTATGGAATCGACTCAAAAGAAGATTAACAAAGTAGAGCTTCGAAACTTGCAGATTGAAGACTACGCACAGCTTGCCCAGTCGTTTACCCGCGTATATGCAGATAAAGATGTGTTCTGGACACACGAACAAATTGAGAAACTAATCAGTATTTTTCCCGAAGGACAGATTGTAACGGTTGTAGATGATAAGATAGTGGGGTGTGCACTTTCCATTATCGTAGATTATGATATGGTGAAAGGTGATCATACCTATGCCAAGGTGACCGGAAATGAGACTTTCAATACGCATAATCCGAAAGGTAATATTTTGTATGGTATTGAGGTGTTTATTCATCCGGAATATCGTGGATTACGCTTGGCGCGTCGTATGTATGAGTATCGCAAGGAGTTGTGTGAAAAGTTGAACCTGAAAGCCATCATGTTTGGTGGCCGAATCCCCAACTATTACAAATATGCAGACCAGATGCGCCCGAAGGAGTATATAGAGAAAGTCCGTTCGCGTGAAATTTATGACCCGGTACTGACTTTCCAACTCTCCAATGACTTTCATGTTCGCAGAGTGATGCGTAATTACCTTCCGAACGACGAGGAGTCAAAGCACTGTGCGACTTTGCTTCAATGGGATAATATTTATTATCAGCCGCCTACAGACTCGTTTGTGGATAAAAAGACGACGGTGAGAGTCGGACTGGTGCAATGGCAGATGCGTTCATATCAGACGCTGGATGATGTGTTTGAGCAGGTAGAGTTTTTTATCGATGCCGTATCGGGCTACAAGAGCGATTTCGTGCTGTTCCCTGAATATTTTAATGCACCGCTGATGGCAAAATTCAATCACATGGGTGAGGCTCAGTCTATTCGTGCATTGGCACAGTACACGGAGGAAATCAGAGACCGTTTCATTAATCTGGCCATCAAGCACAACATCAACATCATTACCGGTAGTATGCCTTATGTGAAGGAAGATGGTGGTCTTTATAATGTAGGTTTCCTTTGCCGTCGTGACGGAACATACGAGATGTACGAAAAGATTCATGTCACTCCCGATGAAGTAAAGAGCTGGGGATTGAGTGGAGGAAAAAGAGTACAGACCTTTGAAACCGACTGTGCTAAAATCGGTGTGTTGATATGTTATGACGTGGAATTCCCGGAACTGTCTCGTCTGATGGCAGATCAGGGCATGCAAATTCTGTTTGTTCCGTTCCTGACCGATACGCAGAACGGATATTCACGTGTACGTGTATGTGCGCAGGCACGTGCCATCGAAAACGAATGTTTTGTGGTTATTGCCGGAAGTGTGGGTAACCTTCCTCGTGTGCATAATATGGACATCCAGTATGCGCAGTCGGGAGTCTTTACTCCTTGTGACTTTGCCTTCCCGACCGACGGAAAACGTGCGGAAGCTACTCCGAATACGGAAATGATTCTGGTTTCAGATATTGACCTGGATTTGCTGAATGCACTTCATACTTACGGAAGCGTACGTAATCTGCGCGACCGTCGTAACGACTTGTATGAACTTCGTATGAAGAAGAATGCGTTGGAAAATAATTGAAGAGTAAAATAAAAGGCATAAAAAATCCCCGGGTTGCATTGAACGACCCGGGGATTTTTTTATGCTTACTCTTTGTATAAATCTTCATGATAATCAAACAGCCATTCCGCATCGGCCAATAGAGGATGGTGTTTGTCTTTTTCTGAAAGGATGACCTTCTCCGTAGGAATTCTCCAGTCAATTTTCAGTGCCGGATCGTTCCAGGCAATGGCTCCCTCGCTTTGAGGTGCATAGAAGTTATCACATTTGTACTGGAAAATAACTTCGTCGCTCAATACGCTGAACCCGTGAGCAAATCCGCGTGGAATGAAAAACTGGCGGTGGTTGTCTTCTGTCAGTTCCACGGCTACGTGCTGTCCGAATGTCGGAGAGCCTTTTCGTATATCTACCGCCACATCCAGTACGGCTCCTTTTATGACCCTTACCAGCTTGCTTTGTGCAAAGGGTGGTTTCTGGAAATGCAGTCCACGCAATACTCCGTAACTGGATTTACTTTCATTGTCTTGTACAAAATGAATGGTGCGTACCTGTTTGTCAAAATCTCTTTGGGAAAAAGATTCAAAAAAGTAACCTCTTTCATCTTTAAACAGGCGAGGTTCAATGATGACCACTCCTTCAATCTCTGTCTTTATTACTTCCATTTTTATATGATGAAAAATCATTTATTGGTTGTTTCTCTGCAATTCGCCAATTACCTTCAATAGATATTGGCCGTACTGGTTCTTCAGCATCGGTTGAGCCAGTTCACGCATCTTTTCAGGGGTAATCCATCCTTGTCGCAGGGCAATGCCTTCCAGGCAGGCTACTTTCAGGCCCTGGCGTTTTTCGATGACTTCGATGTAAGTGGATGCTTCAGCCAATGAATCGTGTGTACCAGTATCCAGCCAGGCAAATCCTCGACCTAAAGTCTGCACTTTCAGTTCACCATCGGCCAGGAAATGCTGGTTAACGGTGGTAATTTCCAGTTCTCCGCGTGCGGAGGGTTTGATGTGTTTGGCTACTTCTACGACCTTGTTAGGATAGAAATAAAGTCCCGTTACGGCATAGTTTGATTTAGGATGCTGTGGCTTCTCTTCAATGGAGAGACAGTTTCCTTCTTTGTCGAATTCTGCCACTCCGTAACGTTCCGGGTCACTTACCCAGTAACCGAATACGGTAGCTTTTCCTTCTTCTTCGGCCATACGTACGGCTTCTTTCAGCATGACGGTGAAGCTGTTGCCATGGAAGATATTATCTCCTAATACCAGGCAGGCTGCGTCATTGCCGATAAACTTTTCTCCAATAAGAAAAGCCTGTGCCAATCCGTCGGGGGAAGGTTGTTCTGCATATTCAAAGTGTACTCCGAAATCACTTCCATCGCCTAGCAGTCTGCGGAATCCCGGCAAATCATAGGGAGTAGAAATAATCAGGATGTCACGTATTCCTGCTAACATCAGGACGGATATGGGATAATAAATCATGGGTTTGTCGAAAACAGGAAGAAGTTGTTTGGAAACTCCTTTTGTAATGGGGTAGAGGCGGGTGCCTGAACCTCCGGCAAGAACAATACCTTTCATTTCTGTTGTATTTAAGTTGGTTTTCTGCAAAGAAAGCTGTTTTTTGCGAGAACTCAAAGATAAGAGGAGGTAAAAGGGGGTAAAAAGTCGTTTTTGTAAAGAAAAATGCAATTTCCTTTCTTCAGGTATTGCAGGTTTAAAAAATAGTTGTACCTTTGCAACGCATTTGAGAAAAACAAGTGCAGCGGACATCGGTTCCTTGGATGAGTGGCTTAGTCAGCGGTCTGCAAAACCGTGTACGGCGGTTCGAATCCGCCAGGAACCTCGCAAATTAGAAAGAGAGAACTTCTGGTTCCTTGGATGAGTGGCTTAGTCAGCGGTCTGCAAAACCGTGTACGGCGGTTCGAATCCGCCAGGAACCTCCAGAAAGTTTGAATGCACTCTTAGCTCAGTTGGTAGAGCAACTGACTCTTAATCAGTGGGTCCAGGGTTCGAATCCCTGAGGGTGTACGAAAAGAGATTGCCATCGTGGTAATCTCTTTTTTTATGCTTTTTTTCTATAATCTGTTCTTAAACATAGATAATACTTTTGTGGTCTTGTATAAAATCTGTTCCTTTGTATCAGGATAGTTCAGCACAGATAAAGTATTGATATGGAAAAGAATATAAAATTCGGGCAACAGTCTACCAAAGTGAAGCAGCTGTCGGATCTCATCGAGCAGGATATTTTGGTAGGAAAGTATCGCACTGATACGAGTCTGCCTTCCATCAATGCATTGAGTAAGACTTATCATGTGTCGCGAGATACCGTATTCAAAGCCTTTGCGGATTTGCGTGAGCGAAAACTGATAGATTCTACTCCCGGTAAGGGGTACTATGTAACCAACCGGAAAGAAAAGATTTTTTTGTTGCTGGACGAATATTCTCCTTTCAAGAATACCTTATATAATAGTTTTGTCAAGAAACTTTCTGTATCGTACAAGGTAGATCTCTGGTTTCATCAATATAATGAACATATTTTTAATACTATTCTATGCGAAGCCATAGGACGGTATAATTATTATGTGGTGATGAACTTTGACAATGAGAAGTTTTCTCCTTTGTTTGATAAGATTCCTTCTTCCCGTCTTCTGCTGCTTGATTTCGGTAAGTTTGAGAAAGGAAATCACTCCTATATTTGCCAGAATTTTGACGATGCTTTTTATAAAGCCCTGACTCAGCTGACTGCTCGTCTGGAGCGTTACCGTAAAATCGTATTCCAGTTGCCTCAGGAATCCAAGCATCCACAAACCTCCGTACAAAGTTTTGAGACTTATTGCGAGGATTACCATTTTGTAGGTGAAGTGGTGAATGAGGAAGATATACAAGAGGTAGAAAAAGGTGTTGTGTACATCGTTATTCGTCAGACGGACGTGGTGAATGTGATTAAGCGAAGCCGACAGAACGGTTTGAAATGTGGAGTTGATTTCGGACTGATAGCTTATAACGATACGCCGGCATACGAGGTGATAGACGAAGGAATTACCGCTCTCAGTATTAATTGGGAGGAAATGGGACGGAAGGCTGCAAGTTTCATCCTTACAGGTGAAAGCGTACAAGAGTTCTTGCCGACAGAAGTGCATCTTCGAAATTCGGTATAAGAATGGAAGAATGAATATTATTATGCCGTAGCTTCAGCACAGTTCAGCATGGATGAACTTGCCTGGTTTGAAAAGAAAATAGATAACATTAACTTTATAAATAATCGAAACATGAAAAATTACCCGAAAATTGGGATTCGTCCCACTATAGACGGACGTCAGGGTGGCGTGCGTGAAAGCCTTGAAGAAAAGACGATGAATTTGGCCAAAGCCGTAGCAGAACTTATTTCTTCTAATTTGAGAAACGGTGATGGTAGTCCGGTGGAATGTGTTATTGCAGATTCTACCATCGGTCGTGTGGCTGAAAGCGCAGCTTGTGCCGAAAAATTTGAGCGTGAAGGCGTAGGAGCTACCATTACAGTCACTTCTTGTTGGTGTTATGGAGCAGAAACAATGGATATGAATCCGTATTACCCGAAAGCAGTATGGGGATTTAACGGTACGGAAAGACCGGGTGCCGTATACCTGGCTGCAGTTCTGGCTGGGCATGCACAAAAAGGTTTGCCGGCATTTGGTATTTACGGACGTGATGTACAGGATATTGAAGATAATACTATTCCGGCCGATGTGGCAGAAAAAATTTTGCGTTTTGCCCGTGCGGCTCAGGCAGTGGCTACGATGAGAGGCAAATCTTACCTTTCTATGGGTAGCGTGTCTATGGGTATTGCCGGTTCAATTGTAAATCCGGATTTCTTCCAGGAATATTTGGGTATGCGCTGTGAGTCTGTAGATTTGACGGAAATCATTCGCCGTATGACGGAAGGAATTTACGATAAGGAAGAATACGCCAAAGCGATGGCTTGGACTGAAAAATACTGCAAGAAAAATGAAGGAAAGGATTTCAATGTAGAAGCCAAGACTAAGACACGTGCGGAAAAAGATGCTGATTGGGATTTCATTGTGAAGATGACCATTATCATGCGCGACTTGATGAAAGGTAACCCGAAGTTGAAGGAAATGGGATTCAAAGAAGAAGCACTTGGTCACAATGCCATTGCGGCTGGTTTTCAGGGACAGCGTCAGTGGACGGACTTCTACCCGAACGGTGACTTCTCTGAAGCCTTGCTGAATACTTCTTTCGACTGGAACGGTATTCGTGAAGCTTATGTGCTGGCTACTGAAAATGACGCCTGCAACGGAGTAGCTATGCTCTTCGGTCATTTGCTGACTAACCGTGCACAGATTTTCTCTGACGTACGTACTTATTGGAGCCCGGAAGCTGTGAAACGTGTGACTGGTAAGGAGTTGACCGGACTGGAAAAGAATGGTATTATCCATTTGATTAACTCTGGAGCTACTACTCTGGATGGTACCGGCCAGCAGACTGATGCAGAAGGTAATCCGACCATGAAACCGTCATGGGAGATTACAGAAGCTGAGGTTGAAAAATGCTTGGAAGCTACTACATGGTATCCTGCTAACCGGGATTATTTCCGTGGCGGTGGTTTCTCTTCTAACTTCCTGTCAAAAGGCGGTATGCCTGTGACCATGAGCCGCTTGAATCTGATTAAGGGACTGGGTCCGGTGCTTCAGATTGCTGAAGGATGGACGGTAGAAATTGATCCGGAAATCCATAAGCTGCTTGATGAACGTACTGACCGTACATGGCCTACTACTTGGTTTGTACCTCGTTTGTGCGATAAACCTGCCTTCAAGGATGTATATTCTGTAATGAACAACTGGGGAGCCAATCACGGTGCCATCAGTTACGGACATATAGGTCAGGATTTGATTACGCTCGCTTCTATCCTTCGCATACCGGTATGTATGCACAATGTGGAAGATGATAAGATTTTCCGCCCTGCTGCATGGAATGCCTTTGGTATGGATAAGGAAGGTGCTGATTACAGAGCATGTCAAAATTACGGACCTATCTATAAATAATCAATTTTACGCTGCCGGAACTGGCGGATTTTCCGTCTGTTCCGGCTTTTATTTGCTATTAAATTAAGAAGTTATGATTCAGAATGAACATATTGAAGAATTTTTGAGACAAGCCCATCGGGTAGGTGATGCCGGATTGACGGTGTGCAGTAGTGGTAACCTTTCATGGCGTGTAGGCGATGAAGTACTGGTTTCTGGTACAGGTTCATGGGTGCCTTCTTTAACAAAAGATAAAGTGGCTGTTTGCCGTCTGGAAACGGGTGAAATACTCAATGGGGTAAAACCTTCTATGGAAAGTGTGTTCCATTTAGGTGTTTTGAGAGAACGTCCCGATGTTAATGTGGTACTCCATTTTCAGTCTCCATACGCTACCGTAGTGGCATGTATGGAAGATACACCGAAAGATTTTAATGTAACAGCCGAAGTTCCCTGTCATGTAGGAGCGGAGATTCCGGTTATTCCTTATTTCCGTCCGGGTTCTAAAGAGTTGGCCGAAGCCGTGATTGCGGCCATGAAAGACCACAACTCCGTATTGCTGCAGAAGCACGGGCAGGTGGTTTGCGGAAAAGACTTCAATCAGGCTTTTGAGCGGGCCATGTTCTTTGAGATGGCTTGTCGCATAATTGTGCTTTCCGGTGGAAAATACAAGACCTTGACAAAGGAAGAGATTGACGACCTTGAAACGTACATTTTAGGCAAGAAGACAAAATGAAAGAAGCATATTTGGCGATTGACTTCGGAGGAGGCAGCGGCAGGGTGATTGCCGGCTGCCTTTCCGAAGGTGAACTCGTGCTGGATACGATATACCGTTTTCCTAACCGTCAGGTACGGATGGGAGGACATGTGTACTGGGATTTCCTTTCTCTGTTTGAGGATATGAAGACCGGCATCCGTATGGCTGTAGAAAAAGGCTATACGTTGAAGAGTATTGGAATTGATACGTGGGGTGTGGATTTCGGACTGATAGACAAACAGGGAAATTTGTTGGGCAATCCGGTGTGTTATCGTGACAGTCGTACGGAAGGGATGCCCGAAGAGTTTATCTCGAAGGTGGACGTAAAGGCGCACTATGTAGAATCGGGTACGCAGGTCATGGCCATCAATACCTTGTTTCAGTTGTATGCCATGAAGAAGGAAGACAATGCGCAGTTGAAGGTGGCCGACAAGTTGCTTTTCATGCCCGACCTGTTCAGCTATTACCTTACGGGAGTGGCTAATAATGAGTATAGCATAGCTTCCACGTCGGAACTGCTGGATGCCAAGGCACGCACCTGGAATTTCAAGTTGATTCGGGAGCTGGGGCTTCCGGAATACCTTTTCGGCGAAGTGGTTATGCCGGGAACTTCCCGCGGCTTTTTGAAACCGGAAATCAAGGAACAGATAGGAATAGACTACGAGGTAGAAGTGATTGCTGTAGCTTCGCACGATACGGCCAGTGCGGCTAGTGTAGTACCTCTTTCTGCCGAGGGAGAAAAGGTTGCTTTCCTGAGTTCGGGCACCTGGTCGCTATTGGGAGTGATGAGTGACGAACCGATTCTGACGGAAGAAGCCCGTCTGGCAGGGTTTACCAATGAAGGCGGTACGGATGGAAAAATCTGTTTTCTGCAGAATATTACCGGACTTTGGATACTTCAGAAACTGATGCAGGAGTGGAAGGAAGAAGGAAAGGATGTAGCTTATTCCACCTTGCTGCCGGCTGCGGAAGTGGCAGAAACCGATGCCTTGATTGACGTGGACGATACTGTTTTCCAGTGTCCGGTAAGTATGGCTGAGGCGATTACGAATTATTGTATTGCACATCAGCAAACATCGCCTTCCACACAGGGAGAATTTGTGAAATGTGTCCTCCGTTCATTGGCGTTGCGCTATAAAACGGGTATGGAAGCATTGAACCGGCTCTTGCCTGAACCTGTAACGAAGCTTTATGTAATTGGCGGAGGAAGTCAGAACAAATACTTGAACCGGCTGACCGAAGAAGCTATTGGCATTCCTGTGGTAGAAGGGCCGGTTGAAGCGACTGCTATCGGCAATATCAGGCAGCAAATGAAGTAAAAACACCAAGAGGGCTGTAGCCGTCACTTAAAATCTAACACCATGAGTAATACATCAGAAAACAAATCTATATTAAAGAAGGATGGAGTGAGCTATTTGGTTCCGTTCATCCTGATTACCTTCTGTTTTGCCCTGTGGGGCTTTGCAAACGACATTACAAACCCTATGGTCAAGGCTTTTTCCAAGATATTCAGGATGAGCGTAACCGACGGGACCTTGGTTCAAGTGGCTTTTTATGGCGGATATTTTGCCATGGCCTTTCCGGCAGCCATGTTTATCCGTAAATATACTTATAAAGCCGGAGTCATGATGGGACTGGGTTTGTATGCCGTGGGAGCCTTGGCTTTCTTTCCTGCCAAGCTGACCGGAAGCTATTATCCGTTCTTGTTGGCTTATTTTGTCATGACTTGCGGATTGTCTTTTCTGGAGACCAGCTGTAATCCTTATATCTTGTCAATGGGAACGGAAGAAACGGCTACCCGTCGTTTGAACTTAGCCCAGGCATTCAATCCTATCGGTTCGTTGATGGGGATGTTTGTCGCTATGAATTTCATTCAGAATCAGCTGCATCCGATGGATACGGCCGAGCGTGCCCAGCTTAGTCAGGCTGAATTTGAAGCAATCCGTGATTCCGATTTGACCATCCTCATCACTCCTTATCTGACCATCGGTATCGTCATTCTGGTCATGCTTCTCGTCATTCGTATGTCCAAGATGCCGAAGAATGCGGATAAGTCTCATTCCATTGACTTTATTCCTACGTTAAAACGTCTGTATGCCGTGAAGCGTTATCGTTATGGAGTAGTGGCACAGTTCTTCTATGTCGGTGCGCAGATTATGTGCTGGACTTTCATTATCCAGTATGGTACCCGTCTGTTCATGGCACAGGGAATGGAAGAACAGGCTGCCGAAGTTTTGTCGCAGAAATATAACATCGTGGCCATGGTCATTTTCTGTATCAGCCGTTTTGTGTGTACCCTGATGCTGAAGTATGTCAATCCCGGACAATTGTTGAAAGTGTTGGCCATTGCCGCTTCCTTGTGTGTGCTGGGAGTAATTTTCTTGCAGAACATATACGGTATGTATTGTCTGGTAGGTGTCTCAGCCTGCATGTCGCTGATGTTCCCTACTATTTACGGTATTGCTCTGAAAGGAATGGGCGATGACGCCAAGTTTGGTGCCGCAGGATTGATTATGGCTATTCTTGGTGGGTCGGTACTTCCTCCTTTGCAGGCAGCTATCATTGATTGCAAGACTTTGTGGGGGATGCCTGCAGTGAATCTGTCGTTTGTACTTCCGCTCGTTTGTTTTGTGGTTATCACTGTATATGGCCACAGAATGCGTCGGGAACATTAAAAAGGGAGGATAACAAATCTTTTTTCCGGATTTTACTGGGAAAAAGATTTGTTATCTTTACAATTTTGTTGCGGTATTAAATAAAGTCCCTATCTTTGCACATATTTCACCAACGACTGATGAATGAACTTAAAGACTAACTTGCTATTCATTTTATTATTGCTGCTGTCAGTGGCAGCCCAATGTGTTTTTGGCAACTTTCCGTTTGCCTTTTTTGCTTTTCCATTAGATGCTATTTTAGCCTTATTATGGATTGCATTGATAGGATATGGCTATAAGGAGAAGCGTCATTCGGAAGCTGTCCGTCTGTGGCTTTCCCCGCAATGTACCTGCTGGACATTAGGCTGGTTTTTGGCCGGTTGTCTGGTGATAGGCTTGTTTCCCCAACTTTCTGCGCAAGAGGCTGCAGAGAAGTCGGGTCTATTTTCTCGTTTGGGCTGCTATAATTTTATGTCTTCCTGGATTTTTGTTACCGGATTATTCGGGTTGCTGACTCATTTGGGAATGATTACCGTAAGACGATTTTTCACGCCGGGACGTAATCGGTGGCGTTTTATGCTGAATCATGCCGGATTGTGGCTGGCACTCTTTGCCGGATTTATGGGAAGTGCAGAGGAACAGACCTTACGCATTCCGGTGTTTCGGGCTAATCCGAACAATGAAGCTTTTACCTCCGAGGGAAATGTGGTATACCTGGAGAAACCGTTGCAGCTGACAAACTTTACTGTAGAGCATTATCCCAATGGTACGCCACGCCGCTTTTTTGCCGAAGTGTCAATGGACGGAAACCCCATACATCTGGAAGTAAACCAGCCCTATTCGGCAAGCTGGGCAGAAGATTATTACCTGACTTCCTATGATGTGCATTCTGCCGAACCGGAATACTGTGTAGTACAGATTGTGCGTGAGCCGCTGAAATACGTCATGCTGTTGGGCATTGTGATGATGCTGTGCGGAGGGTTACTGCTCTTTTTAGCAGGACCAGACAAGCAGATGAGTAAATCTGTAAGTGAACTTGTTGACTGACTTTATATAAACTAACACTATTCTTGAATGATTACGTGGGATAATTTTTATTTGTTTGCCCTGCCTGCCATCGTTTTATGGGGAGCTGGAGCGGTTTTTGCCTTGTTCTCTAAAGAGCGGAGCCGATGGGCTATTGGGTTGACCTTGTCGGGGATACTGGTGTTTGCTGCCTTTATTACCGGATTCTGGCTAAGCCTTCAGCGTCCTCCTTTGCGTACCATGGGCGAGACCAGATTGTGGTATTCGTTCTTTATGGGTATATCCGGCTTGCTGACTTATCTTCGTTGGAAGTATCCCTGGATATTGTCTTTTTCCACTGTAGTAGGTGCGGTATTTGCGATTATCAATATTCTGAAACCGGAAATTCATGACCAGTCCCTCATGCCTGCCTTGCAAAGCCCGTGGTTTGTTCCTCATGTCACGGTGTATATGTTTTCCTATTCGGTGTTAGGCTGTGCGTTCATTTTGGCCTGTATGGGACTTTACAAGCATCGGGAGAATTACCTTGAAGCAGCCGACAAGTTGGTTTATGCAGGATTGGCTTTTCTGACAGTCGGTATGCTGACCGGAGCAATCTGGGCAAAAGCAGCCTGGGGACATTATTGGAGCTGGGACCCGAAAGAAACCTGGGCAGCAGTTACGTGGACAGGTTATTTGCTGTATGTACATCTGCGCTTGTTCCGCAGGAATACTCCGCGTGCGCTATATTGGATACTGATTGTGTCCTTCCTTTCGCTACAGATGTGCTGGTATGGGGTGAATTACCTTCCTGCCGCACAGCAAAGCGTACATTTATACAACCGTTCTTAGCATTTTAACGTGTGAGATATTTATTGAGTTATTAAAATCTAATCAGTTTCTTATGAAGAAAAGAACAAAAATCATTTTTTCAGTGCTGGTGGTAGCTGCGGTATTGGCCGCAACCTATCGGGTGGTGAACCGTCCTCCTTCAGCCAGTTTGGAAAGCAGTGCTCAGATGGAAGAAATCATTGCGAGCAGCGGATGTATGGCCTGTCATACTGCCAATCCGGAATTGCCGTTTTATGCCAGTCTGCCGGTTGCCGGAAAACTGGTCAAGGAAGATGCTCGTCTGGCCTACCGCTCTTTCGACATGACTCCGATGTTAGAAGCCTTGAAAAAAGGAGAGAAAGTTAGCGAGGTAGATTTGGCAAAAGTGGAGAAGGTGATGTTAGACGGCACCATGCCTATGGCCAAATATTATCTGGTGCATTGGGGGGCTTCGTTGAACGATACAGAAAAGCAGATGGCACTTTCGTGGGTGAAGTCACAGCGTGCAGCTTTCTATCCGAATCAGCTGGCTCATGCACAGTGGAGCAATGAAACTATTCGTCCGGTTCAGGACTCTGTACCGGTAGATATGCGGAAGGTGATTTTAGGAAATCTGCTGTTCCACGACGTACGTCTGTCGGCCGATAATACCGTATCTTGTTCCTCTTGTCACGGATTGAATACCGGTGGAGTAGACAACAAGCAGTTCTCTGAAGGAGTAGGAGGTCAGTTTGGTGGAGTAAATGCTCCTTCTGTATATAACGCACATTATAATTTCGTGCAGTTCTGGGACGGACGTGCTGCAACGTTGGCCGATCAGGCAGCCGGTCCTCCTTTGAATCCGGTAGAAATGGCTTGCAAGTCGTTTGATGAGATTTGCGAGAAATTGAATGCGGATGCAGCTTTCAGCAAGGCATTCAAGGAAGTGTATCCCGACGGTTTCAATCAGGCAAACATTACAGATGCCATTCAGGAATTTGAAAGAACCTTGCTTACACCGAACTCACGTTTCGACAAGTACCTGAAAGGGGATAATGCAGCTCTGACAGCTGAAGAACTGGCCGGATATGATTTGTTTAAGAAATACAACTGTGCTACTTGCCATGTAGGTGAGAACATGGGTGGACAGTCGTACGAGCTGCTCGGCATCAAGCATGATTACTTTGCCGACCGTGGTACGGAACTGACCATAGAAGACAATGGCCGTTTCAAGGAAACAAAAGACGAAAGAGACCGTCATCGCTTTAAAGTGCCCGGATTGCGTAATGTGGCATTGACTGCGCCTTATTTCCATGATGGAACACAGGCTACGCTGGAAGATGCCGTGATAGCCATGGCCAAGTACGAGGTAGGCGTCGATTTGTCAACACAGGAAGTCGCACAGATGGTATCTTTCCTGCGCACATTGACCGGAGAATACCAGGGTAAGTTGCTGGTGAATGAGAATGACTTGCAGAAATAAGTAAGCACATCTTTTTTACTCTATATGAGCCGTTTCAGTCGTAAAGATTGGAACGGCTTTTTTTCTGTTATTTTCCTGCCGTTTTATTTGGTTTATAAAATAAACTTATTTATATTTGCATTAAAACAAGAGAGAAGCGCGCCTCCTTGCCTTTATTTTTCGCTTTATGGTTTATTTTATAAACCATATTGAATTTAAAACCTAAAACTGATAGCCTTATGGAAGAAAAGAAATTATCAGAACAAGAAAGTCTGGAACTGATTTCACAAATGATTCGTTCTACCCGGAAGAATATGGAAGTGGGCAGTGGAAACCAGTTTCTTTACTGGGGATATTTTACTGCGGCACTTTCGGTACTGTTGTTTTTATTGGTGTACTATACGGGGGATGCCCGCTGGAGCATCGGCTGGTTCAGCATGTTTCTGTTCTGGGGCTTTATGCTTCGTATGCAGCGAAAGGAAACTCCTTCGGTAATTACGTATACCGACCGCGCCATTCTGCAGATCTGGAAAGTGATAGGCAGCCTGTTTGTGCTGACCGTAGTCATCATGTCTTTGCTGGCATTCCACTACGGAGGAGTCAATTTTTCCTTGATGCTACCCCTTTCTCTGCTTTATAGCGGCATCGGAGTTTCCATTACGGGAATCATCATCCGTAGCCGAGTCGTGATGTGGTCACCGCTGGTAGGATTTTGTTTTGCCATTTACATGCTGATGGCCTATACCCTTCATCAGGCTGTTACCATTGACTGGTATCTGTACTTTGGATTGTCGTTTGTGGTCATGATGGTGTTGCCCGGCCATTATTTAAACCGAAAGGCCCGTAACGTATGTTGAAAGAACTGAATCCGCTGCTTCATTCCCAGCTCCGTCTGGCTGTGATGTCGATACTCTTGTCTGTAGACGAGGCTGATTTTGTGTACCTGAAAGAGCAGACCAATGCCACGGCAGGTAACCTCAGCGTGCAGCTTGACAAGTTGAGCGAAGCCGGTTATATCGAGGTGGAAAAAAGTTTTGTGGGCAAGAAGCCTCGTACCGTTTGCCGGATGACCTCAATAGGGCGGGAGGCTATGGCTGAATATGTGGAAGTGTTGAAAGAGTATTTATCTGGTATTTAGGGAATTTCATCCTTTTTTTAGAACAGGATTTTACTCTGAGAAAACGCCTTTGCGTTTGAACTAAAACGCAAGTGCATTTAAGATAAAACGCAAGTACGTTTTGCATCAAACGCACTTGCGTTTTTTCAGCATACTTTTACAGTGGTTGGAAGCCTTGTATAAAATTAAAAAGTGTTGTTTTTTGTGTTTGGGAAGAATATATTGTGAACCTTCTAATTTTTATAAAAAAAGCAGCTGAAGTGCCTGTTATCCCGAAAAAAGTTTGTAGACTTGTGCCCGTTATTGTAAAAAACAATCTGATTTAAGAATTATGATTATAGGAATAGATGTAGGAGGAAGCACCACCAAGATTGTCGGGGTGAAAGACGGTGAAATCAGAAATCCGATGTTTGTCACTGCCAAGGACCCTGTCACTTCACTGTTTGGTGCATTCGGAAAATATATATACGACCATTCTATCCAGCTTTCGGAGGTGGAGCAGGTAATGCTGACCGGAGTAGGAAGTTCATACATTCAGCAGCCCTTGTACGGTCTGCCTACGGCCCGTACGGATGAGTTTATCGCCAACGGTCTGAGTGCCCAGTATGCTACGGGGCTGGACCGGCTCATGGTGGTGAGTATGGGAACGGGTACTTCCTTTGTGAAGGTGGAACATGAAAAGATTCGCCATGTAGGCGGAATCGGTATCGGGGGAGGCACACTGATGGGACTGTCGCGTTTGTTATTGCATACGCAGGACATTCTGTGGGTGTCAGAACTGGCTGGAAAGGGTAATTTGCAGAACGTGGACTTGCAGATTCAAGATATTTGTCAGACTTCTTTGCCCGGATTGCCACTTGATGCCACGGCTTCCTTATTGGGTAAGTTGGATAACAATGTGTCTCCCGAAGATTTAGCGTTGGGTTTGATGCACATGGTGTTGCAGTCCATCGGACAGGCAGCCGTACTTTCAGCGCTGGAAATGGGAATCCGTGATTTTGTGTTGATTGGAAATCTGACCCAGTTGCCCCAGTGCCGTCCGGTTTTCGATACCATTGCACAGATGTACGATGTACGTTTTATCATTCCGGCAAATGCGGAATATCAGACGGCCATAGGAGCCGCATTGGCTTATATTAAGAAAATAGAAACAAGTCCGGTAAGGTAATAGGCCTTATCGGACTTGTTTCTTCATTTTTAGTTTAGTGACAGAAAATTAACTAAAATGGTTAACATCGTAAATGGAATTATTCCTAATTTCTTTTCTAAATATTTTATTGGCAGTAATAGCTTTTTATAATGATTTATGGTTTTTCTTGGCATTATTATAAAAAGCTATTTTTGAATTATAGAAATAATATCGTTTTCAAAATGTGTCTCTTATAAACTCTTATATTGTCTTTGTTATACTTTCTTACTTCTATTTATTTCTTTTGGCACAAATCGAAGGTGTGTATGTGCGTTGTGAAATCTTCTGAACGATTCATTAAGATTTTCATCAATAAAGCATGTAATAGTTGAACCATCTTCTGTCTTATTTACTTTGTTAATAAGTTGCTCTATTCCTCCATTGTTTCTAATCCATTCCCATGCAATTTTATTGAAAGATTCATCGTAATGATCAACATCTACTTGGCTAATATTATCTATCAATATTCCTTCATATTCAAAAGGTTTAAATCCTTTTCTGAAATTAGAGATGATAGGATCTATCGCATATCTTAGAGCATTAATCACATCTTCTTTTTCTTGTTCTTGATTGTACATTTTCTTGTAAGAAAAGTCGGTTGAGGTTCCATCCTCACGATATATGTAAAAACAGTTTGTTGAGTAGTTTTTTACTTTCTTTTTGATAACTTTTGTTATTGCTTCTCCTTTTGTTTTTTCTTCATAATATGTTGCTGTTTTGAATGCTTCAAGAACGAATGTTAAATCTTTTCCTTGAACTTCTTTTTCTAGAGGTGTATCGTTTAAAATCCTTTTTAATTCTTTTTGAATTGCATTTGCTGAATATAATTCGCCTTCTATGCAATATTTCTTTATTGCCATAATTTAGTAAAATATTTGTTATACTTCTTTTTTTAATTTGTTCATTTTTATTGTGATGTCGTCTGATTCTGGAGACAATTTAAGTTTAAATTCCATGTTATTAGCCTCTGAATCTAATTTTTTATAATATAATGTTGCTTCTTTGTATTCTAATGATGATAGGAAATATCCATCAATAATTGTAGTATTATCTTTTATATCATTGTAAAAGAATGTATATTGGGTCTCAAATTGATTGTTATTTGGGTTAAATAATAAAATATATAGATTTTTAGACTCTGTGAAGTGAAATATAAACAGTTCTTCTCTTTCTTCTATTTTTTTATCATCTACTTCATAAGCTAACCAATAACTATCTCTAAAATCAATAGATTCATAAACTATTTCTGTATGTTTAGTACAACTACTTAATGTTAGAATCAGGATAATTAAAATGTAAAGCAATCTGTTCATAATTTTATATGTAAATTAAAATTCTATTCTTCATTAAAAATCAGTGTGCCGAGTGATGGTGATTGTTCTGTTATAGTTCTATTTCTTTTGTTGAATTTTAATTTCTGTTCACCATAGATTTCATAAGTGATGGTAACGTTTTCGTCAACTCGTTTCCATGTAAATTTGCTGCATGGAGTTTTACCGCCAGGAAAGAATTGTCCGGTATTGTTAGAATAGAAAACATATGCATCTTTAGTTTTGGGGCATCTATAAGAACCGATTAGTATGTCTAATTTTATTTCCTTTTCAGATTGAATTTTAGAGTTTTGTATAGAAACTTCTTCATTTAGCTTGTTTCCTTTTTGAGCAGCTATAGCGTTTACTGCTTCTTGTGGTTTATTAGAATTGCAGGCAGTTAAAAACAAAGCAAAGATTAAGCAAAGCACAATATTTTTCATTTTTTATAACCTATATAGTTTCTAAGAAGTTTTTTAATTGTACAAAGAAGCATGGAACTGTATGTCACGAATTAAAATGTGGTTGTTAAGGAAAAACTATGTGGAAATAATAGTTTCATTCATATATCTAAACTATCATAATTACATTATGTTTATTTGAAATTAAGTTTTACTTGTACATTAATAAAAGGACATAACGCTTCTATAATATTTAAAATGTTTTTAGTTAGAATTTTCAAAGTATAAAATATTGAATATTATCAGTTTTGATAGATTGATATAAGCAGGTGATAATCATAACTCTTCTATGAGTAAGATTACTCACAGGATTTGGTACGTATCAGCTATATATCAATCTATTATTTGTAAATTCAATAGTTTTGCCGGACTTGTATATTTAGTTTATGATATATTATTTCTGCCGCAGGATGTCAGCCATCAGGTAAACCTGGCTTTCCGACAGGCCTTGTGCCGTCAGTGCATCCTTGTCAGCCAAGAACTGTGAGATGAACTCCTCGTCCGATTTGCACGCCGTTTCCGCTTTCCGATAGTGGGTTAACGCCTGAGGTATGTTTCCCATAGCCAGATACACGTGACCTGAGTTCAGCCAGTCGTTGGCTTGTGGGTTTTCCAGAGCGAGCAACTTATTATACATTCGGGCGGCTTCTTCGTATTTACCGGACATGAAGTAGCACCAGCCGATGGCGCGTCGTGCCTTTTCCGGATGTGTTTCCAGGAATTCAACCTTATAGAATACCTTAATGGCCTCCGGATAATTCTTCAGTGCCGCAAGGCATTGTCCGGTTTGCATCAGGATGTGCAGGTTGTCAGGGTCAAACTCAAGCACTTTCTGGAAGCAGAAGGCTGCCTGAGAATAATCACCCGACAGCTTGTGGCATTGTGCCAGATGCTTGAGCGTCCATAAATGGTTGGGCTTTATCGTATCTGCCTGCAGGTAAGCTTTAACCGCCTTGTCATAAAGTTTGCTTTTCTGGTAGGCAAATCCTAATTTCTGCCAGGTTTCTGCGTTGGCCGGATTCTGTTGGGCCAGACTTTCATAAAGTTCGGCGGCTTCTTGCATGTATCCCTTTGAGAAGAGATAGTCTGCAATCTGACCGTGATACGTTCCTTTCAGTATCAAAGGACGGAGCAGAGGATTGTTCCAGAAATCCAGTTTCTCACGGAAAATGTCTTGCATTTCCTGTTTGAATTTCCACAGTTTATAGAAGCGGTATAGATTGTGGATGTATTGCCGTTGTATATAGTTGATTTTCTGTTCTGTCGGATTTTCGCTGATCTTAATATCATTGAATATTGAGTCTTCTCCATTTAATTTGGAGCGCATGAAGGTCTGCTGGTCGGCAGGAAGTGACTGCATGGCCAGGCAGAAAGAGTATTTGTCCGAGTCGCAGAACATTTGAGAGTTGACAACCATACCTAACAACGATTTCTCATCGAATGCCTTGTCTTTATAAATCTGGTACAAGTCGGGCACTTTCATGCTGAACAGGTAAAACCAGTGGGCTGCTTCCTGAAAGAACGGGAAGGTCTTGAGTTGTGAAAAGGCAGTCATGTAGGTGTCGGCCCCTTCCAGTTGCAACTCTCCCAGTTCACGGATGTGGCTGTTTATCTGTTCCAGGTCTTTCTGCCATTCCGGGTTGAGGTCTTCTATGTCTTCTATTTCGATGATTTTTGATTCCGGATTTCTGAGATTGGGATTGCGCATCATTTGAGGAATGATTTCTTCCTTCATTTTTTTGTCTATCTTCTCTGTTTCGCGTGAAAGGAGGAGGATGATTTGTATGTCGTGCAGTTGTTTCAAGGCAGCAGGGTCATCTTCCATCAGCTTCAAAGCTGAGACCAATTCCGGATACAGGTTTATCCGGTCGGCCTGGAAGTAAGCAGCAAGGGCAATCCCCGTCAATGCCCGTTGGGTCACGGTCGGTTCCTTGGTTTGCTGATAAGCTATGAGTAACAGCAGGAATTTCCGGCTGTCAAAAAGCTGGAGCAGGTTGAGGGTGACGGCACTTATCATCACAGCTTTGTCGTTGGCAGCCATGGATGGTGAGAACAGAAGTTCACGTGCTTCCTGGTAGTCTTCTTCACTCCATTGTGTAGAGACCCATATCTTGTTGAACAGCTCATCGATGGTGTGCTCATGCAACGTATAACTGTGTATTCTCTGCACTTCTTCTTTGTTGACTTGCGACATGTCGAATGTGCGTTTAGCTGCTTCCAGCATGAAATCGAGTTCCTTGAATGAGTGTGGAGGGGTTTGGGCGAACTTGCGGAATGTGTCGGCAAAATAGCCATACGCCTTATCCCATTCTTTCAGGAAATACGTCTTGTCTGCCAGTTCATATCCCTTGCAAAGCAACTGATTGTAAATCGCTTCGCGCTGCGGGTCTTGTGTGCCCATTGCCATATATTGAAGCATGTACTCATAAGTCGTTTGTTGGGTTTCAATCTGCGACTTTAATTCCCAGTTGTTAAGTGTGGCTGCAGCTTCCTTAATTTGGGTGAATGCTTCTTTTAATCTTTTCTCGTTTAACAGTTGAATGATTTCCTTATGCATGATGTTGTTTCAGAAGTCTTAAAAAATACAATCAGAAAAATACCTTATTAAAAAACTTTTTCCTGTAGGCAAAAGTAATAATTATTTCTTACTTTTTATCCGTCGTATGTCTGCAAATGAAAAAAATATAGCCAAAAATGTTTCTGTTTCTTTCTCATTTTTAGAGTCTTAATTTTGGTTGGAGATTTTTTTTCAAAAAAAATGGTTTTTCGAATAGGGGTTTTACCAAAGATGTGCGTTATGAAGACAAAATCACCCGGCCAGGTGAAACTACAGAGAAATTAAACGTAAGACTTTTTTTTAAACTAAAAAACTAGACTTTATGAAAATTCAATTGATTGCTTTATCTTTGTGTGTGTTAGCAAGTACAAATCTGGTAAAAGGACAGGGTTTTACTCCTTCTGAAAATAAACACGAAATACGTTTGTCTGTCAGTGACGGACTGACACAAGGATCGGTAGATATATTGGGAATGGGATTGGCAGATGCCGTGACAGGGAGTAAGCGTACGGATGAAAACTACAGTTTGGTGTATGGATTTGGTTACCGCTATTCGTTAGGCCGTTTCAAGGTAGGAACAGATTTGGGTTTTTCTTCTTCCAACAGTAAACTGGCATTAGCTGGTGAACAGGCTCCTTCATTGAAAGAGAGTAATGTGAATTTCATGATTCTTCCAGCCGCAGAATTTGTATATTATAAAAGAGGCTTGTTTGAATTGTATGGAACGGCTGCTGCCGGTGTTAACCTGAGTCGTCACAAAGAAACAGCTTTGACGGATGCCGGAAAGAAGGCTGCCAAGAAAGCAGATTTGAGCACTTCGTTCGCTTATCAGGTAAATCCGATTGCCTTGAGGGTAGGAAATGACCGGATTGGCGGTTTTGTAGAAGCCGGATTAGGAAATAAAGGCTTTTTGACAGCTGGTGTAAGTTTGAAATTCTGATTATTCGTATTGACGGAATCATGATAATGAGAGCCGATAGAAAGGACATATTCAAATCCCGGTTTCAGGAACATTATTCAAGGCTGTGCCGTATAGCCTATGGATATGTTTCTGACCAGGACGACGCGGAAGATATTGTGCAGGAACTGTTTATCAGCGTATGGAACAAACGACTGGATGACATGCCTGAGAAGGAGTTTGCTGCCTATATGACTACTTCCGTGAGGAACAGTTGCGTATCCTTTCTGCGGAAGCGTAAGGAAGATACGGTGTCGATAGATGATCATCCGGCTTCTGCAAGTTGTATGCCGGATGAAACTCCTGAAGAAGGTAAGACGCTTCAGGATATATTGGACTCGGCATTGGAGACTCTTCCTTCCAGATGCAAGGACGTTTTTTTACTGGCCAAGCTTCAGGGATTGAAATATCGTGAAATAGCTGAGAAGTTGGAGGTGTCAGAGAAAACAGTGGAAAACCAGATGACAAAGGCTATCAAGCTGCTTCGTGCGTATGTGGCAGCGCATGGTGCGCTGTTAGTAACGGTGGCTGCCATTATTTTGTCCATTATTATAAATTGTGAATAAGACCATGAATAACAAGGAAGATATAGACCAACTGCTGGCCCGTTATTTTGCGGGTGAACCGCTAAGTCTTGTTCAGCAAAAGGAACTGGACACATGGATTGCGGCTCATCGACAGGAGTTTGAACAGATGCACAAGCTGATGCAGGCTCCGGTAAGGACTGCGGAAGAAATTCATTTTGATGCGGATAAAGCCTGGGCCAAAATTGAGCCGCGTCTGGAAAGCCGGACACGGGCAATGACATTCGAACGGAAGATGACCTTTTTCTTTTCCGTGGCAGCTTCGTTATTGGTGTTGCTGGGCATCGGTGCCTTTTATCTGTTCCGTGCACCGGCAGAAGAGGGCTTGTATTATGCCAATGCGGATAGAACAGTAAAGCAGATAGTTTTGCCCGACAGCTCAGAGGTGATTTTATATCCAGAGGCTACATTGTCTTATTATTTTTCGGATAAAGAAAAAGGAAGAATGACCACATTGAAAGGAAAGGCTTTCTTTCAGGTGAAAAAGATGCATGGAATTCCTTTTAGGGTGAAAACTGACTTTTTGGATGTAGAAGTACTTGGAACCTCGTTTTTGGTAGACGTGGCACAGAAAGAAAAAGCCGGAGTGTTTGTTAAAACCGGAAAGGTGCGCGTGGAATCTGCTGAACATGAAGTGGTGATTCAAGCCAATGAAAAGGCGGAACTGAAAGGGGGCGTCTTGAAAGCAGATACGATTCTTCGTCCGCAGGATGTATTCGGTGTGGACGATTCGGTACTGATTTTTGAGCAGGCACCCATTACGGAAGTGGTGAAGGTAATTCGGGAAAAGACAGGTATACAGATTGATTTGGCCGAAGGGTTGGAGAAAAATCTGATTACGACCCGGATAAACAGCAATGAGCCGGACATAGCCGGAGAACTGGCTTTTCTTTGTGGATGTAAATGCGAGACATTGGTGAAAGGAAAACATTACAGGCTATATGAAAAGTAAATGGCTGCTTCTTTTGCTGTGGATGTGCATGGTTGCACGACCGGAAGCATGGGGGCAGGAAGTCAAATCAGCGAATACGGTAGCGGAAGAGTGGATACAAGTGAACTCCTCTTCCGCTACCGTATTGCAGTGGTTTGAATGGATTGAAAAAAGTACGGGAATCGTGCTTTCATATAATCCTGCACAGATGGAGTTAGGTGAGGTGCGCCGGATAGAGCCGGGAGGGAGAATGACGGTAGAAGAACTTTTGCATCGCATCCTCTCCGGTTATCAAGTGAAAATTGCTTTTGTATCTCCCCGCAAACTGGTGGTTCATGCACGGAAGATTGAAAGTTATGATGTCAGCGGTACGGTGTCCGAAGTGGACAGTGAAGAACGCTTGTATGGTGCGGTCGTGACACTGGAGGATAAGGATGGAAAGCAATGGAATACCATTTCGAATGGAAAAGGAATTTTCCGTCTGCATGTACCCGAAGGAACATACACAGTGAAAACTTCTTACATGGGCTACACTCCGCAGGTGCAGTCGGTCCGGGTGACGAGAGACTGTTTTATCCGTACTCGTATGAAACCATTGTTGTTTGAGATAGAAGAAATTACCGTGGAGTCGGGTAAACGGGAAAATGAACTGGGAGAACTGACTCCGTCTAATTTGCTGGCTTTTAGTGGGGGAGACCTGTTCTCGCAGATATGGATTCTGCCGGGGGTGACTTCTTCTTTGGCCGGACAGAATTTTATGGTCGACGGGGGCGGATACGATGAGAACTTGCTGTTGCTGGATGGCGTACCCGTGTTTCATCCTGGACATTTCAGTTCGCTTTTACCCGTGTTCAACGGGGATGCCGTGAAGAATATGGTCTTTCATAAAGGTTTCTTTCCAACTCCTTTGGAGGGACGGATTTCGTCGGTTACGGAAGTTAATCTGAAAGAGGGAAATAAGAAAGAGCATGTGCGTACCTTGACGTTGGACATGCCGGCTGCATCCGTCATGCTTGAGGGACCGATTATCAAGAATAAACTGTCGTACATGGTCGGGGCACGCAGAAGCTGGCTTGATTTTTTCGATAGTCTTTTGTCGGAAGAAAATCGCTTGAATCATTCTACTTATGATTATAATGCTAAATTATCGTACAATTTGTCTCCTGTTACCACAATGAATTTTCTGGCCTACGGTGCCCGTGATGATTATCATTTACCCATCGAGGAAAACGGTGAAAATGTGTCAGTACTGCGTTGGGACAATCAGGCCTATCAGCTCTCGTTTGCCACACAGAAGGGTAGATTGGGAAATTCGACAGCGGTATTTTATTCTGCCCATACTAACCGCGCTTATATGGGAGAGATAAAAGAGGATACGGACGGATATGTACATAGCGGTATCAAGTCGCTCAACGTGACGACGGACTTTAGCTATTCGCTGGAGAACCTCTATCATGCACGTTGGGGAGTGAAATATGCGTATGAAGTCTACGATTTGGTTTCGCAAGGTGAGGAGATGCGGGTACGGCATGAGCCGGTGAATCAGGTATCGGTTTATTATGACAACCTGTTGCGTATATCTCCGGAGTTCTCTGTGCAGGTGGGGGTACATGGGGTGGCCTATTGCCCACAGCATCATCGGTCGTATTATAGCATTCAGCCGCGTCTGTCGGTGAAATATTTCCCGGCGGAGAGAAATCTGCTTTATCTGAACTTTTCGAAGATGGAGCAGTTTTATCATTTCCTTCGTTTCGACAGCTTTTCTTTGCCTACAGACTTCAGAATGCCCAGCATTGACGGTTTCAAGCCTCGCTCTTCCGAGCATTATGAGATGGGATGGAAGCATTTTATGAATTCAGGACAGTGTGAAGTCTCTGTGTACTATAAAACAAGACGGAATGTGCTGGCCTTGCGTCCGGACACATGGGTTGAAGATGAGGGATGGCAGAAATACTTGATGGTAGGTAATGGAGACAGTTATGGGGTGAAAGGATATTTATATCAGCGCTGGAAGCGTTGGAGTCTGCAACTGTCGTATGCTTACTCCCGAAGCCGGGAGTGGTTTGGCGAGTTGTCGGAAAAAGGGAAGGTGCCCTCTTTGTACGATGTACCTCATCAGTTGGGGGGAGCCTTGTCATATCAGTTGACGACTCATTCTTCTTTCTCTGTAGGAGGTATGCTGCGTTCCGGAAAAGTCCGGTTCTTGAATGAAGATTATGAGCCTTTGTCGGTAGAAGAATTTCGTGAAAAGCGTGAGCCGCTGAATTATCGGGTGGATGTGGGCTATTCTTACCGGAAATCATTCGGCGATAAATTGCTCTTGCTTCGTTTGGGTGTATATAATGTAGTGGGAAATCCTTCCGAAGAAGATATTTTGAGTTTTTATTCCGTGCACTGGAGTGGCAACTGTTTGCCGTACGAAAGTCTCAGCTTTAAATTTTAAGTAAGAGTTGCCGTTGTATTCTTTGTTTTTTGTGCGCATATTCAAACGAGATTGATTATTTTTGCAGCATCTATTGATGAGACAATGAGTATAAAAGAGCTTCAAGAGGTATATGCCAAGCATCCTAATGTGGCAGGCTTGGCTTCTTTACGTAAAAATAAGGATATAAAGACTGTTTATTTGGAGGGTATGCACGGTTCGTGTGCTTCCTTGTTTGCTTCGGTATCGGTCAAGACGATACCGGGGATTCATGTGTTTATACTGAACGATTTGGAGGAAGCCGGGTATTTTTACCATGACCTGGTGCAGGTGAACGGAGAGACTGATGTCCTGTTTTTTCCGTCTTCTTACCGTCGTGCCATCAAATACGGACAGAAAGATGCAGCCAATGAAATTCTTCGCACGGAAGTGCTGAGCAGACTGGAGCAGAAGAAGCCGGTCACGGTAGTCACTTATCCGGAAGCTTTGGCAGAGAAAGTAGTTTCTCGGAAACGACTCTCGGATGCGATGCTGACCTTGAAAGTGGGACAGCAGGAAGATACGGTCAAATTGATGGAGACGCTTTCCAAGTATGGGTTTGAGCATGTGGACTATGTCTATGAGCCTGGACAGTTTGCTTTGCGCGGCAGCATTCTTGACGTGTATTCTTTTGCATCGGAATATCCTTACCGCATTGACTTTTTCGGAGATGAAATTGATAGTTTGCGTACGTTTGAAGTAGAAACTCAGTTGTCGAAAGAAAAGAAAGATTCTATCTGTATTGTACCTGAACTTTCAGGAACGGAAGGAGCGGATATCTGTTTTCTGGATTTCGTGGATAAAGGCGCTACACTTTGGGTAAAAGACTTGCTCTGGGTGCGCGAACGTATTCAGGCCGTACACGATGAGGCGGTTTCTCCTCAGGCACTGAAAGCGTATGAAGGCGAGCAGACGGAACTGATGAATTTGTCCAGGAAACTGATTGACGGAGCTGAATTCACGGTGCGTGCCCTTGAATTCTTCCGGGTAGATTTCGGGCATAAGGCCCTAGGAACTCCGCAGGCACGCTTGTCGTTCGAGACCTCCGTACAACCCATTTTCCACAAGAATTTTGATTTGGTTGCAAGTTCTTTCACCGATTTCCTGCAACGGAAATATCGTCTGTATATCTGCTCGGACAGCATGAAGCAGACGGAACGTTTGAAAGATATTTTTAAGGAAAGAGGCGATGACATTACCTTTGAACCGGTAGACCGTACGTTGCATGAAGGGTTTGTGGACCATGCGTTGCGGGTTTGTGTGTTCACGGACCATCAGATATTCGACCGTTTCCATAAATACAACCTTCGCAGTGACAAGGCACGTAGTGGAAATGTGGCATTGTCGCTCAAGGAACTGAATATGTTTGAACCGGGCGATTATGTGGTACATATCGACCACGGTATCGGACGGTTTGCAGGACTGGTGCGTATTCCGAACGGAAACACTACGCAAGAAGTCATCAAACTGGTATACCAGAATGAGGATGTGGTGTTTGTGTCCATTCATTCATTACATAAAATCTCCAAGTACAAAGGAAAAGAAGGAGAACAGCCCCGTATCAGTAAGCTGGGCACAGGAGCCTGGGAAAAAATCAAGGAACGGACGAAGACTAAAATCAAGGATATTGCCCGTGATTTGATTAAACTTTATTCTCAGCGTAAACAGGAGAAAGGGTTTAAATATAGTCCGGACAGCTTTTTGCAGCACGAACTGGAGGCCAGTTTCTTGTATGAAGATACTCCGGATCAGTTAAAGGCTACTCAGGAAGTAAAGGCGGACATGGAAAGTGATAAGCCGATGGACCGTCTTGTCTGTGGTGACGTGGGTTTTGGTAAGACAGAGGTCGCTATCCGTGCCGCATTTAAGGCAGTGACTGACAACAAGCAAGTAGCGGTGCTGGTGCCGACTACGGTACTGGCTTATCAGCACTTCCAGACTTTCAAGAAACGTCTGGAGGATATGCCTTGTAAGGTGGAATACCTGAGCCGGGCACGTACGGCAAAGGATACAAGCCGTATTCTGAAAGAGTTGGCCGACGGTAAAATCAATATCCTTATCGGTACGCATAAGATTATTGGCAAAAGTGTCAAATTCAAGGATTTGGGTCTGCTTATCATTGACGAGGAGCAGAAGTTTGGCGTAAGTGTGAAGGAAAAGCTTCGCCAGTTGAAGATCAATGTAGATACGCTGACACTGACGGCGACTCCTATTCCGCGTACGCTTCAGTTCTCTTTGATGGGGGCCAGAGACTTGTCTGTCATCCAGACGCCTCCTCCCAACCGTTACCCTATTCAGACAGAAGTGCATACATTCAATGAAGAAATTATATCCGAAGCTATCAATTTTGAGATGAGCCGCAACGGGCAGGTTTTCTTTGTGAACAACCGCATTCAGAATCTGGTGGAGCTGAAGGCGATGATTCTGCGAAATATACCGGATTGCCGAGTATGTATCGGGCACGGACAGATGCAGCCGGAAGAACTGGAGAAGATTATTTTCGACTTTGTCAATTATGATTATGATGTCTTGTTGGCCACAACGATTATTGAGAGTGGAATTGACATACCTAATGCCAACACCATCATTATCAATCAGGCGCAGAATTTTGGATTGAGCGACTTGCATCAGATGCGCGGACGAGTGGGACGAGGCAACAAGAAAGCATTCTGTTATTTGCTGGCACCACCTTTGTCGTCGCTTACACCGGAAGCCAGACGCCGCTTGCAGGCCATTGAGAATTTCAGCGATTTGGGTAGTGGCATTCACATTGCCATGCAGGATTTGGACATCCGTGGAGCTGGAAATATGTTGGGTGCAGAACAGAGTGGTTTTATTGCAGACTTGGGATATGAAACTTATCAGAAGATTCTGAATGAAGCGGTTACTGAACTGAAGAATGAGGAATTTGCCGATTTGTATGCTGAGGAAATCAAAGCGGGTGAAGAAAAAATCAGCGGAGAGGAGTTTGTGGATGAATGTACGGTGGAAAGTGACTTGGAGTTGCTCTTCCCGAATGAGTACATTCCAAGCAGTAGTGAGCGAATGTTGCTGTATCGTGAACTGGATAAACTTGAACTGGATAAGGATGTGGAAACCTTTAAGGCCAAGCTGGTTGACCGCTTCGGGAAAATACCGCCAGAAGGGGAAGAGTTGTTGCGTATTGTCCCGTTGAGACGTCTGGCCAAGCGTTTGGGCGTGGAAAAAGTGGTATTAAAGGCAGAACGGATGACGCTCTACTTCGTCAGCAACTTGGATAGTCCGTATTATCAGAGTGTGGCTTTCGGCAAGTTTATTGAATATATGGCCAAGAATCCTCGTTATTGCAATCTGAGAGAGCAGAACGGACGGCGCAGCATGGTGGTATCGAAGGTGACAGATGTGAAGAGTGCGGTAAGCATCTTGCAGGAAATTGTCAGTATAGAAGCAAAGTAGCCGTTTTCTCAAAGCAGTGACAAGAGGATTTCATTTCTGTTTCATGGGAAGTGTTTTCATGATTTTCCAAGTTGCATAAGAGAGGATTAAGTGGAGTAATGGTGTAACTTCAGCCTAAAATTTGGAAAATATATGAAGAAAAGAGGATGGATTGTGCTGTTCCTGGCTTTTCCTTTGTGGGGGCAGGGACAAAGTGCACGTGAGGAGATTGGAAAGAATCCGGCATTGGCTGCAGGAAAATATTATGCTTATCAGGCTCCGGAGGAGAAGTTGACTCCGGCTCCTGCTGGATATGAACCTTTTTATGTATCCATGTTTGCCCGGCATGGCTCCCGGTATCTTACAAAAGAGAAGAAATATGCCGCGCCGTTGTCACTCCTTCTTGAGGCAGAGGAGGAGGGAGTGTTGACCCCAGATGGAAAGCGTGTGCTGAAGGTGGTGGCTTCTCTGGCCCAGGAGGCAGAGGGACGTTATGGAGAGTTGACTCCGAAGGGAGCACAGCAGCATCGGGAATTGATAGACCGGATGTTCCACCGTTACCCTGAGGTGTTCAGTGACGGTACGCATGTGGATGCACGCTCCACATACAAGACCCGTGCTTTTCTTTCCATGGCTGCCGGATGCGTGGAATTGAAAGGTTTGAACCCTAAACTAAATGTTACGACACAGACCAGTGAAGCGGATGCTTATTATATAAAGTATAAGAATCCTTTGTATGAAGCACAGCATTTGGAGAATGTGGATTCTGTGTATCGTGCTGCCGATAGTATTTATGTACATCCGGAACGATTGATGAAACAGATTTTCCGTGACTCTGTTTACGTGGAAAAGCATGTGGATGCCGCAAAACTGATGATGGACTTGTTCGAACTTCATGGCATCAGTCAAAGTAGTTACAAGCAACCGGATCTTTCTTTTTTATTTACTCCCGAAGAACAATATGATTTGTGGCAACGGAATAATTTTGAATGGTATTACGAAAAAGGGCCTTCTCCGTTGAGCGATGCGTGTATGTATAAGCTGGAAAGAAATCTGCTGAATAATTTCATAGAAACAGCCGATACGGTAATTGCTTCCCGGAAAAATGCAGTGACGTTACGTTACGGGCATGATACGAATCTGGCTCCATTGGCCACGCTGATGGGAATGAACGCACTGCAAAAGGAAACTGCCGATTGGAATAAAATAGCGGATACATATCGCACTTATCGCCTGATTCCGATGTGTGGTAATGTTCAGCTTATTTTCTATCGAAAACGAGGCAGTCAGGATATTTTGGTGAAATTGCTGCTGAATGAGCGTGAAGTCGCACTCCCTTTGCAGACAGATGTCTCACCTTATTATCATTGGAACGATGTAAGGGAATACTGGAAGCGGGTTGTAAAAGGAATTTCCCTTCCAGAAAGTAAGGATAAATAATCGTATTTGTAATATGTTTGTAAAAAGAGGTATTTGCGGGCTGGACCTGAAAGTACCTCTTTTTATTGTAAAGGATATTGGGCGTAAATGTAACACAATAGAAATCTCTATGCAATACCTATGAAAATCATACGGGATACTTTTGCGGCAAATAAGGAAAGCAAATGAAATTTAAGATTGTATTGGTATTGTTATCACTGATGTCGGCTGGAGTTCAAGCTGGTGTGATAAAAGGTAAAATTAAGGATGCACAGACTGGAGAGGAGATTATAGGTGCATCGGTGATTGTAAAGGAAGACCCAGGAAAAGGAACGGTAACCGGATTGGACGGAAGTTTTAATCTGTCGGTGAACAGAGACAAATATACGCTGGTCTGTTCTTATGTGGGCTATAAAAAATATGAAGTCAGCATAGCAGCAGATAAGAAAGAAATTGTAATTCCTTTGAAAAGTGACGATGTCGCTTTGGATGAAGTGGTGGTGGTAGCTTCTAATCCGGGAAGAACGGAAGCTGGTGCAAGAGGTATTGAACGTCAGGCTATGAACGTGGTGAATGTGATGAGTGCGAAGGCGATAGAGCTTTCTCCGGATATTACGGTAGCCAACGTGATTCAGCGAATGTCTGGTGTGACAATTGAACGTAACAGTAGCGGTGAGGGACAGTATGCGATTCTTCGTGGTATGGATAAGCGCTACAACTATACCTTGGTAAACGGAGTAAAAATTCCGAGTCCGGACAACAAGAACCGTTTTGTGCCACTGGATATTTTCCCGTCAGAAATGTTGGACCGTCTGGAAGTGACCAAATCTTTGACTGCCAACATGGAGGGTGACGGAATCGGTGGAGCTGTTAATCTGATTATGAAGGATGCGCCTTCTGAACGTCAGTTTACAGCGAATCTGTCAACCGGTTACAATGCAATGTATTTTGACCGCGATTTCCAGTCGTTCAATCATGGAGCGATTGTGAAGAAATCTCCTTACGAGCAGATGGGCATGCCGGAAGACAGCCGTGTGACAATGGATAACTTTACGACAGATAATCTGCGGATGAAATGGAACAAACCATTGCCCGATTTGACTGCCGGATTATCTTACGGTGACCGCTTCTTTAACAATAAATTGGGTGTGATGCTGGCAGGTAGTTACCTGAATACGTATAGAGGAAAAGAAAGCCAGCTGTATTATCAGCCGGGAACAGCCCATAATGGTATCGAATACCGAAATTATTCTTCGCAACAGACTCGTATCGGGGCACATGCCAAGCTGGATTATCATATCAATGCCAATCATAAACTGACCTGGTATAATGGATATATGGATATGAGAGAAACAGAAGTACGTGACGGGCATGACGATAAGGAAGGAGCTGTACGTATGAAGTGGAATCATCAGTATATTATCAATTCCACGCTGAAAGGTGAGCATGCCTTTCTGGAAGGCGGTGTGCTTCGTTTGAATTGGTCGGCTGTACTTTCAAAGGCATACAGTGAAACACCGGATAATGCGGAAATCTTTTTTCTGGGTAATCATGTACAGACTTCTGGAGCAGCAATCCGCCGTTGGGAACATAACTCCGATAAGGACAAGGCAGGATACCTTGATTTGATGTATAAGTTGAAACTGGATGGAGGTTCTGTATTCGACTTCTCGGTAGGAGGTATGTACCGCGATAAGAAACGTGACAGCTTCTTCAATGAATATACCTTTAACTCTGCTACGGGAGTGAAAGATCCCCAGTATCAGGGAGAGGACTGGAATAACTACGATGAAATCTTGTTTACTCCGCTTAAGTACGGTAACATCAGTGATCCGTTAAACTATGATGCCACTGAAAAGATTGGTGCAGGATATGGAATGGTGAAATACACATACCGGAAATGGGAATTTATTGCAGGCGTTCGTGTGGAACATACCAATCAAGGCTATACATTGAAGTTCCCTACAGAGAATACAGATCCTGAAGGAAACCAGAAATATACGGATGTATTGCCGAGTTTCCATGCAAAATACGGAGTACATAAAAACGCGAACCTGCGTTTCTCGTATGCTCGTTCCATCAACCGTCCCAGCTTCTTTGAAATTGTTCCTTACAGCATTATCAATGAAGATTATAAGGAAAAAGGAAATCCGGATTTGAAACATACGGTAGCCGATAACCTTGATTTGCGTTATGAATTCTTCCCGAAATCATCTGAGCAGTTCATGGTAGGTATGTTCTACAAGAGACTGAAGAATCCGATTGAATACGGATTGCTGAACGAAGGACAGGATACCTATTATAAACCGATGAATTTTGGTAATGCTACCAACTTAGGAGTAGAAGTGGATGTAATGAAATATTTTAACTGGTTTGGAATAAAAGCTAATTATACCTACACGCATTCTTCCATTACGACCGAAAAGCGAATCATGGATGGAAATGATGTGAAGACCTGCACTCAGACCCGTCCGTTGTTTGGTCAGGCTGCCCATGTAGCAAATCTGTCACTGCTGTTCAAAAGTACCAAATATGGCTGGGAAGGACAGATTGCCGGAAGTTATACCGGAAAGCGTTTGAGTGATATTTCTAACTGGTATGATGACGATATTTGGGAAGATGGCTATATGCAGTTGGATGCTTCTGTAGAGAAAAGCTTTAAGAATGGTATCAGTCTTTTTGCTAAGGCATCTAACTTGCTGGATACTCCTTTGCTTCGCTTTATTCAGAATGGCCCTCGTACGGAGAATGTCAACTCTGAACGTAACAATGGCAATGTGATAGAGCGAAAGGAATGGCACGGACAGTCATTTATGCTGGGAATCAGATACAAACTATAATAAAGAGATAAAGAACTATATTGACTAACATTTCTAAATTATTACAAAATGAAACTGAAAAATTATTTGTTGGCCGGCACGGCTCTGGTAGCATTGTCTTTTATGGCAGCTTGTACAGAAGAAGACCCGATTGCAAACGGGGATGGAACTGAGACTCCCGGAAACAATGACGATGGAAATAACGATGAAAATGCCGATGGTGGAAATGGAGAGACAACTGACAACATCATTGTCTGGCCTGCAGATACGATAGTAAATCTGACCAACCATTACACAGTGCCCGAAGGTAAAAGCCTTGTAATCAAGGAAGGTGTGAAAATCATTGTAAGTACAGCAGGAGTAGGAGCCAATCATGTTCCGGTAGAATTTACCGTAAATGGAAACTTGTATTGTGAAGGTACTGCCGAAAAGCCTATCTTGTTCTCTGTTCCAGAAGATGAACGTACAAAAGAAAATATTTTTGCAGGTCTCTGGGGAGGTATTGTGGCTTCATCCACTTGTGAAGAAATGCTGATTGACCATACAATCATTGAATACACAGGAGGTCAGGTTGTGGAAGGTTCTCCTGCTGCTGCATCTGAAGTGTATACTGCTGGAGACGATGCCTATCCGCAGATTACCACCAATAACATCAATGGACATTATGTCATTACCAACTCTGTATTGCGCAACGGTTGGTCAGATGGTATTTATTTGATGGGTGGAAATGCCATCATCGCTAACAATGTGTTTGCTGCAAACGGATATGATGGCGCAGAAGCTGTGAACGTAAAAGCAGGATGTGTGGTCGATGTAGCTGGAAACGTCATGTTCAGCCCGAACACTAACGGTTTGAAACTCTCCAGCTCAGGTCAGAGTGATACACGTGCTTTGGCAAAAATCCAGGCATACAACAATACCATTATCAATGCAGGATGGCGTCGTGACGGTGAAAAAGGCGGTGGCGTGTATGTAGAAAAGAATGCCTTGGCCAATGTGTTCAATAACCTGATGGTGAACTGTAAGTTCAGAGCGATGACTCCTAGCTTCGACATTCCAAATGATCCGGAAGAAGGATACAATGATAAGTCAGTTATTGACTATAACTACTATGCTTCAGGTACACAGAAAAGTGACGTAGTGTTTGCAGATGAGTCTGGTGTGGCTTACTCTTGGGAAGGATATGCTTATGCGCATGAAGATTATAATGAAGGAGTGGTAGATGCACACAGTGTAATTACAAAGACACAGGAGGCATGTGCTACTAATGATCCGAAATTCGTAAACTATCCGATTAATGAAGTAGGTTTGACCGATTATGTATATCAGGACGCGTGGGATTTCCATGTACAGGCTGGCTCACCGGTACTGACTGGTGCTTACAATGGTAATGATGCTACTATGCAACCTTATTTCGGTACATCAGGTTTGACAGTAAACGGAAAAACTTATACCTCTCCGAAAGTGGAAGCTCGCTTCGGAGCATACGGTACAAAATAATAAAATCCTTTTCTAGGTTTTGTTAAGGCAGTTGTGAAACTGCATTTTTCCTTAGACGAATAAGTCCGGACATTCTTGTTTCGGACTTATTTTTTGAAAACTTTCAGCAGAGGAGTTTTCCTGATTTTATTCAGAATTGGGATTTACCTTTGCAACAACAAACAAATAATTGATAAAACTAAAATGATTATGATTTCATTAAAAAGAATTTTCTGTACATGTTGTCTGCTTTTATCGGTATGGGCAGTTTTTGCACAAGGTCCTTCAGAATGGAAGGCATTAGAGAAACCCTTGAATTTTTATCTGGCAAATGATTTGGGCCGTAATGGATATTACGACCAGAAACCTATCGCCGAATTGATGGGTCAGATGGCAGAGAATGTAGATATTGAAGCAGTGGTAGCAGCCGGCGATGTGCATCACTTTGAAGGCGTACGCAGTGTAAACGATCCGTTGTGGATGACCAACTACGAACTGGTGTACAGCCATCCGGAACTGATGATTCCATGGTATCCTATATTGGGTAATCATGAATATCGTGGTAATACGCAGGCTGTATTGGATTATAGTCAGGTGAGTGCCCGTTGGGAGATGCCGGCACGTTATTACACAAAGGTGCTGGAGAACGATGATATTACGGTGCGCCTGGTAATGATTGACACAGCCCCTCTGTTGGATAAATACCGTAAGGATACGGAAAAGTATCCGGATGCATGCAAGCAAGATATGGACAAGCAGTTGGCATGGTTGGATTCTGTACTGACATCTGCCAAAGAAGACTGGGTGCTGGTTGTGGGTCACCATCCTATTTATGCGGATACAGACAAGAATGATTCGGAACGCCTGGATATGGAAAAACGGGTAGACAGTATTTTGCGCAAGCATAACAATGTAAATATGTATTTGTGCGGACATATCCATAACTTCCAGCATATACGCAAAGCAGGAAGCAAGATAGATTATGTAGTGAACACTTCCGCATCTTTGAGCCGCAAGGTGAAAGCTGTAGAAGGCACTGTGTTCTGTAGCGGAGAAACAGGTTTCTCTTTGATTTCTGCCGATAAGAAAGAATTGTGCCTGTATATGATTAATAAGGAAGGCAAAGTGTTGCATACAGTAAGACAGACCCGTTAATGTGGCTTTCTGCCTGTTTCCATTATTTTGCAAACTCGACTTTGCGTTATTGTTTTAAAATAGATAATCCTCTCCTCATTTTTAGGTATTTTTGAGGGAAAGAGTAGCAATTTGGCAAAAAAAGAGACATTCGTTGGAACGGTGTCTCTTTTTTTGCTATTTTTGCACAGTTTTTGGGGCATTTGTGCCGAATCGACTATGAGGGGCATGCAGATGCTCAGTTTATTGGACTATATGAGAATAGTCCGGCATCAAAAGAAATCATTATTAAAACATAAAGCATGATACACAAAGTATTAATCGCTAACCGTGGTGAAATTGCTGTGCGCGTGATGCGTTCTTGCCGTGAAATGGGTATCCGTACCGTAGCAGTTTTTTCCGAAGCCGACAGAACGGCTCGCCACGTACTTTATGCAGATGAGGCTTGCCTGATAGGTCCGGCAGCATCTCGCGAAAGTTATCTGAACATAGATAAAATTATCATGGCTGCAAAACGTCATGGAGTAGATGCTATTCATCCGGGATATGGCTTCTTGTCTGAAAATTCAGAATTTGCACGCCGTTGCCGTCAGGAAGGTATCATTTTTATTGGTCCGGATCCTGAAACGATGGATGCGATGGGTGACAAGATTTCTGCCCGTAAACACATGATTGCAGCTGGAGTGCCGGTCGTTCCGGGTACAGAACAGCCGTTGCAGAGTGTAGAAGAGGCTAAGGAAATCTGTAACAAAATCGGTTATCCGGTCATGCTGAAAGCTTCTATGGGAGGCGGTGGTAAAGGTATGCGTCTGATTCATAGCGAGGATGAAGTGGAAGAAGCATACAATACAGCCCGTTCTGAATCTATGTCTTCTTTTGGTGACGATACCGTTTATCTGGAGAAATTTGTGGAAGAACCACATCATATCGAATTCCAGATTTTAGGAGATAATTTCGGAAATGCCGTACACTTGTTTGAACGCGAATGTTCTATCCAGCGTCGTAACCAGAAAATCGTAGAAGAAACTCCTTCTCCTTTCGTAACTCCTGAATTGCGTCAGAAAATGGGTGAGGCAGCTGTGGCTGCGGCTAAGGCTGTACACTATAAAGGAGCCGGTACGATTGAATTCCTGGTCGACAAGCACCGCAATTTCTACTTCCTGGAAATGAATACCCGTTTGCAGGTAGAACATCCTATTACAGAAGAAGTGGTAGGTGTAGACCTGGTAAAAGAGCAGCTTCGTGTAGCCAATAACGAGCCGTTGCACTTCAAGCAGGAAGATTTGAAACAGCGCGGACATGCCATCGAATGCCGTATCTGTGCAGAAGATTCAGAAAACAACTTCATGCCTTCACCGGGTGTTATCCGTCAGTTGATGGAGCCGAATGGTATCGGTGTGCGTATCGATAGCTATGTGTATGAAAGCTACGAAATTCCTATCTATTATGACCCGATGATTGGTAAGCTGATTGTATGGGCTACTACTCGTGAATTCGCCATCGAACGTATGCGCCGCGTGTTGTACGAATACAAGATCACCGGTTTGAAGACCAATATCGGTTATTTGCGTCACATCATGAACGTGCCCGATTTTGTAGAAGGACATTACAACACATTGTTCATCCCGAAACATCAGGACATGCTACGTGAATGGGCCGGACAGAAAGAAGAGGAAACTGAAAACATCGCCATGATTGCGGCTTACATTGACTACCTGATGAACCTGGAAGAAAACAAGTCGGCATCAAGCGACAACCGTCCTATCAGCCGCTGGCGTGAGTTTGGCCTGAAAAAAGGTGTGCTGAGAATCTAAGTATTTTGAATTAAAGTAGAAGATTATGGAAATACATATAGGAGACAGAGTTGCGGATGTGACATTGGTCAGCAAAGAAGGCAACAAGGTACAGTTGACCATTGACGGGGTTCCATACGATGTAGACATCGTGATGGCCGAAAATGGTAGCTGCTCCATTCTGCACGAAGGAAAGTCGTACAATGCCGAACTGATTCGTAAGGAAGGTGGAAAGAGCTATACTGTAAATGCACATTATCAGTCATACAACATTGACATCATCGATTCACAGGCTAAATACCTGCGTATGCGTAAGGGCGGTGACGAGAAACAGCAGGATAAGATTGTTTCTCCGATGCCGGGTAAGGTAGTCAAGATTCCGGTGAAAGCAGGCGACCGTCTGCAGGCTGGCGACATCGTAGTGGTGATTGAAGCTATGAAGATGCAAAGCAACTACAAGGTAAACAGCGAATGCGTAGTGAAGGAAATCCTGGTAAACGAAGGAGATTCTGTCAACAGCAATCAGGTGATAATGACTTTGGATGTAATTAAAGAAGACGAACAATGACAACAGCAGAACAATATAAGAAATTTGAGGAGCTGGATAAGCTTGCTTCTCAGGGTGGTGGCGTAGAACGCGTGGAAAGACAGCACGCCAACGGTCACATGACAGCCCGCGAACGTATCGACATGTTGCTCGATAAGGGTACGTTCAATGAAATGGACAAGTTCGTAATCCATCACTGTACAGACTTCGGAATGGATAAGAATCACATTCCGGGTGACGGTATCGTTTGTGGTTACGGTAAGATTGACGGACGTCTGGTGTACGTATATGCATACGATTTCACCGTATACGGCGGTACACTGAGTGCGACAGGTGCACAGAAGATTGTGAAAGTGCAGGAACTGGCATTGAAGAACGGTGCTCCGGTGATTGCCTTGAACGACTCAGGTGGTGCACGTATTCAGGAAGGTGTAGGCAGTATCTCAGGTTACGCTTCTATCTTCTACCAGAATACCATCGCTTCAGGTGTGATTCCGCAGATTTCGGCCATCTTAGGTCCTTGTGCAGGTGGTGCCTGCTACTCTCCGGCACTGACCGACTTCATCTTCATGGTGAAAGAAAAGAGCCACATGTTCATCACTGGTCCGGACGTAGTGAAGGCCGTGACACACGAAGAAGTGGACAAGGAAGAACTGGGTGGTGCTTATACCCACAGCAGCAAGAGCGGTGTAACTCACTTCCTTTGCGATACTGAAGAAGAAACTTTGATGAGTATCCGTGAACTGTTGAGCTTCCTTCCGTCTAACAACATGGAAGATGCGCCGATGATTCCTTGCACTGACGACATCCGCCGTGCAGAAGAATCACTGATGACAGTCATTCCGGATGATCCGAACATGCCTTACGACATCAAGAACATCATCGAACCGGTAGTCGACAACCATTACTTCTTTGAAGTGATGCCTCACTTTGCCAAGAACATCGTGGTAGGATTTGCTCGTCTGGGCGGACGTTCTGTAGGTATCGTAGCCAACCAGCCTGCTTATCTGGCCGGTGTGCTCGACATCGATGCTTCTGATAAGGCTTCTCGCTTTATCCGTTTCTGCGACTGCTTCAATATTCCTATCGTTACTTTCGAAGACGTACCAGGCTTCTTGCCGGGATGCACACAGGAACACAACGGTATCATCCGTCACGGAGCGAAGATTGTGTATGCGTATGCAGAAGCTACAGTGCCTAAGATTACCGTAATTACCCGTAAGGCTTACGGTGGTGCTTACATCGTAATGAACAGTAAGCCGATTGGTGCCGATGTAAACTTCTCTTACCCGACTGCAGAAATCGCCGTAATGGGTGCCGACGGTGCTGTAAACATCCTGTACCGCAAGGCTACTCCGGAAGAAAAGGCGAAGGCCGTAGAAGAATACAAGGAAAAATTCTCTAATCCTTACCGTGCAGCCGAACAGGGTTACATCGATGAAATCATCCTTCCGAAGGATACTCGCTATAAACTGATTCAGGCATTGGAAATGACTCAGAACAAGAGCCAGAGCAATCCGCCGAAGAAACACGGTAACATGCCGCTGTAATCAGGTAGCAATTGTATAGATAATAAATAAGAAGAAGCGAAGAATTCCGCCGGTCATACGTGAGGAGTTCTTCGCTTTCTTGTATTGTGTTCACATTAGATTCTTTTTATATGAAGGAAGCATTTATAAAACTGCATCTTTCCATTCTCATCGCCGGAGGAACGGGGATTTTCGGAAAACTGATTTCCCTGAATGAAGGTCTGCTCGTGTGGTACCGTATGATGTTCGCCTCCGTAATGTTTTTCTTGCTGCTTTCGTTTCTGAAAAAGCTGCGGAAAGTGACCTTGGGCGATGTAACCAAGATTGGCTCTGTAGGATTGCTGTTGGCCTTGCACTGGATATTCTTCTATGGAAGTATCAAAGCCTCCAATGTATCCATCGGCGTGGTTTGTCTTTCGCTGATGAGCATCTTTACCGCCATCTTTGAGCCCCTCATCAATCGTCACCGCATTTCCTTGCGGGAGATTCTGTTCAGTCTGGTAGCCGTGCTGGGCATTGTGCTGATATTCCATTTTGACACTCGCTACCGGGTGGGTATCTGTATGGGAGTCATTTCGTCGGCTTTAGCTTCTCTGTTTACCATTGTCAACAAGAAGGTAGCCGTGAACTACACCTCCAGCACCATGCTGCTTTACGAGATGCTGGGCGGTTTCTTAGGGCTCTCCTGCATCTTGCCGGCCTATTTGCATTACTTCCCGGTGCCCTCTATTCTGCCCGGCGCCCAGGATTTGATTTACCTGCTTTGCCTGGCTTCGGTATGTACCGTGGGACTTTATATTCTCCAGATTCAGGTACTGAAAGTCATATCCGCCTTTACGGTCAATTTGAGCTATAACCTGGAGCCTATATACAGCATCATCGGCGCCATGCTGATATTTCAGGAAGCCAAAGACCTGAACTTCAGCTTCTACTTAGGACTGGGGCTGATTGTCCTGTCGGTCGTACTCCAGACCCTCAATGTGTTGTCGCAGCATCATAAGTTTATTCCTTCATTGTATGTAAAATGGAAACGTTAAAGAACCGTATCGTGAAACTGCTGGACACCCTGAACGAGCGGGTGTACGGCAAAGAAGAAGTCATGGCCCTGGTGCTGCTTTCGGCTGTGGCAGGAGAGAGCATCTTCCTGTTAGGCCCTCCGGGAGTGGCCAAGAGTATGGTAGCCCGTCGGTTGAAACTGATGTTTCGTGGAGGAACGGCTTTCGAATACCTCATGTCGCGGTTCAGTACCCCCGACGAAATATTCGGTCCCGTATCCATTGCCCGGTTGAAAAACGAAGACACCTACGAACGCATGACCGAAGGCTATCTGCCCACCGCCACCGTCGTTTTTTTAGATGAAATCTGGAAAGCCGGTCCCGCCATACAGAATGCCCTTCTGACCGTCATCAATGAGAAAATCTTCCGAAACGGACAGTTTTCGGTGCGGGTTCCCATGAAAGGACTGATTGCTGCATCGAACGAACTTCCGGCTTCAGGACAAGGACTGGAAGCACTGTACGACCGCTTCCTGGTGCGTAAGCTGGTGGGCGGTATTGAAGACCTGTCCGATTTCGACCGGATGATTTCCACTGCCGACGAAAGCGAACCGGAAATGGACGAGCATCTGGCAGTGAGCGACGAAGAATACCGCCAGTGGCAGGAACAGATGAAATCCGTCGGTCTGCACTATTCCGTGCTGGAAGTCATCCATTCCCTCAAGGATAAATTAGAAGATTATAACCGCCAGCTGGAGAATGCCGATTCACCCTTCTCTGTAGCACTCTACGTGTCCGACCGTCGCTGGAAGAAAATCGTTCGTCTGCTGCGGGCCTCTGCCTTTCTGCAAGGAAACACCGAGGTACGCCTGTCCGACTGCCTGCTGATGGTACACTGTCTGTGGAACGAGACCAGCCAGATAGACTGGGTACGCGATGCCGTACTGACGGCAGTAGGCGAGAGCGTGCGTGGCTACGTGCTGAACCTGTCGGGCATTGAAGCCGATTTGCAGGCTTTGAAGAAGGAACTCGACTCGGCAGGAGCCTTGCGCGAGCGGGCCGATGCCGGACTGCAGCTGGTCGATGCATACTACTATCAGGTGGAACGCGTACGCCTGGCCGGACGACTGCTCCTTTTTGCGTCCGACTATCAGCAGCTGGACGACACTGGCAAACAGTTCTATCTGCATAAAGACAAGTACAAGACCGATTGCTATGTACTGAAGAAATACGACCCTTCCATGCGCAATAAGGTATCCCCATCGAAAGTCTATACCCTGCGCCGTGGCCGTCGTTCAGTATTTATCAACGACTATGAATACCCCTTGCTGTGCACTCCCGATTGTGCGTCGCTGCCCGCCATGGAAGTACAGGCACAGGAAGACATCCCCGCACGCTTCAGCCAGCTGGAACAACGGCTCAGCCATGCAGAAGCCCATTGCGGCGACTGGGTGAAAGAAGAAGCCGACTACTGCGCAAACCACCTGTTTGTCGGGAAAAGAGAGAAAGAAGCCATGAGCCGGATACTGGGCGAACCGTCGAAAGCCCTGTTCCGCTATCGGAACGAGTTGGAGGAAATGAAACATGCATACCGGAAAGAGAACGAGGAATATCCGTCTGAAAGACCTGAAGACAGCCTATTTGGAGCAACTTCGTGAGCGAAGCCGGGCGCGGATGGAAGAATACATTCAGGAGCGCACCGTGCTGGAAAGTGAACTGGAAGAATGCATCTGGGAATATTATCGCCAGACGGCCCCTTCCTTGCAGGAATTCTATTCCCGCTACACTCCTGAATGGGAAGTCTTCTACGAGCACGAAACCCTGCCGCCGACCGATTTCCTGATATTTTTGAAACGAATGGAAACAGCCTTCCGCAAACGCTACACCCTGGCCGAACTCGACGTATCCTATTACATCGGTCGCCTTTCCCGGCTTCCCGAGCGGAGCGAAGAACGGGCAGCCTTGCAGGAACTCTTCCTCGACAAGTGGCACCATCTGCTCACGGTCAAGGAATACGACTATCAGTATCAGCACCTCTTCCGTCTGTGCGAAGGATTTCAGATTTTAGATAAATCGTTCGGTCTGAAAACGGAAGGCGACATCCTGGGTTCGCGTGTGAAGTGGTTGTTGCGGAACCATCCGGAACTCTACCATAAAGTAGTCCCCTACGAAAAAGCCATGGAGCAGAACCGCCAGATACGTGAGCTGGTGCGCTGCCTGGGGAAGAACGTGGGTGGACGGAAAGAATGTTTCGATTCCTTGTCTGGACTTCAGACCGACAGTCTGATTCGTCATGCCACCCAGAGCGATGTAGAAGGTGTGACCTTGGGCGATGATCTTAACAGTCTGTTGCCCGTGGAGTACTGTTACCTCACGGATGAGGTGCTACATCCCTTCTTCATGCAACGTTATGTGGAGAAACGCTTGCAGCAGTTTGATTCTTTTTCGCATGAAGACACTTCCAATCCCTCACCGGAAAAAAAGAAAGTCAGCTCACAGGGTCCTTATATCATTTGTGTAGATACCTCCGGCTCCATGAGAGAAGCGCGTGAACGACTGGCCAAATCGGCCGTGCTGGCCATTGCCCGCCTGACGGAGACCACTTCGCGGAAATGTTACGTCATCAACTTTTCAGAAGATATACAAACGTTGCTGATTCGTGACCTGAAAACCGATTTCCCGATGCTGGTGGATTTCCTGCAACGTCGTTTCGATGGAGGAACCGATGCGCGTCCAGCCTTTGCCGAAGCCCTGATGATGCTGCGCACCCATGGCTGGCAACGTGCCGACGTGGTGATGATTTCCGATTTCGAGATGCCCCCTCCCGATGACGCGTTGCTGGCCGATATTCACCGTGCCCGTTTGCGGGGCACTTCCTTCTATGCGCTGGTGTTCGGTTCTCATCCGGAAACGGACTACCTTCATGAGTGCGAAAAGTACTGGGATATGTATTAGTTTGAAAAATCATCTTGCTTTTATTTTGCAAATATTGTTGAGTAAAAGATTTGAAATGCGGAATTCTGCTTTCTTTTTGAATAGCTGAATTTCGCTTTTTTTCTTGCCGTAGATTTTGCTGCCCCTCTCAGAAGCCTTCTGGAAGGGGTGACTTTTGTGTAAAAACGAAGGTTTTGGCGGATTTAGGTAATCAAATACGGGAAAATCTGTGTGAAAAGTGAGATTTCGGGCGAAAATGCCGAGGTGTTTGGAGGAAAACCCCAAAGAGCTTTTTGGAAAACTCTTTTACGTTTGGAGGAAAACGCAAGTGCGTTTGAGTTCAAATGTACTTGCGTTTTTGGAAAGGTGTTTTTGGGCGTTCTGAGAGGGGATGGAGAGTGAAGACTTTTGAGAACTTTCGCTGCTGGAATGAGATAAATTATGAATAAAATAAAAGTTTCTTTTTGTTTTTATGTGCATACTGATTTTGTGGTTTTTGTATTGTGTATTTGGCTATTTGTATAATAATGTTTTCGTTATGATTATTTTTATGTCGTTTTGTGATTGTGAATAGGTGTTTTGTTGCAAAAAATGAGATAACGGGATTCAGGGCTGCTAAATTACAGGATTCTGATGTGGAAGAGTGTGATTTGACATTTTGTTAGGTGTGGAAAATATTGCATTACTCTCATAATATTAGTGGGAGACTTCTTGGAAAAACAGTTGTATATGGACAGTTAATAGAATTACTTATTGTATATAATGGGGAGATGTAGATGAGTTTAAAGGACAAATTTATCTATAGATTTATAGGATAAAGTGGTGAGATATGTAGAAAAATAAAGGAAATCAATCTTTATTAATTTGTAATCATTAATTTTATAGGCACATAATGTACGATTGGATTATTGAGAGTTTGTTTAATGGGAGGTTGCCAAAAACTACACAGAATGTGAAGTCGGTCGAGGAGCTGCCAATGTAAAGGCACTGGCGACAAGGCTGGAGGAATAGTTGAAGCAGGCAGAGAAACAATCAAAGGCGGTGGGGCTGGTGGTTATTATATTGTTTTTGATAAGTAACTAATTATGGAACACATAAAGAATATCAAGTATTTATTGAGGGATATAAATATTGTTCGAAAGAAATTTGAGGAAAGGGAAAAGAATGAAGACAACTTCAATATGTTTACTATTCTTAGAAAGGAATCTGACGAAGTGTATTTGCACTCTAGGTTTCTTTCCGCTTTGTTGGATCCCAATGGGCCACATAGGTTAGGGACAATATTCCTGAACTCATTTTTAGATAGAATTGAAAGTGATTTTGAATACGATGAAAAGTCACTTGAAGTTTATCCCAACAATCAGAATAGGAGCGAATATAAGGAGATAGACATTTGCTTTATAGACAGAATAGCTAAGAAAGCTGTAATGGTAGAGAACAAAATCTATCATGAAGACACCAATCATGAAGATAAGGGACAGCTTGAAAACTATTATGGCAGATTGATTGAAGAGGATAAGATTCCTGAAGATGGAATAGAGGTTTATTATCTTACTTTAGACGGACATGAGCCGAGTGAGGATAGTGTAAAATTGAGTGGTAAATATCCAAAACTACAGGATAAGGTAAAATGTATTTCTTATTCTATAGAAATATTGGAATGGCTACGAGTTACAGTAAAGGAATGTTACAATAAACCTTCACTAAGAGAATCTATTATTCAGTATATTAAGATAGTTGAGAATATGACAAATAATAATACAAGTGAAGATGAAATAAAAGAGATAACAAGTCACATTGGTATGAATGAAGATAATCTCATGAGTGCAAAATTGCTCATAGATAACTTCGATCATGTGAAATGGCACACTACCTACGATTTCTGTAATGAATTGGAATCTGAATTACGTAATAGAGGTTTTGAAATATTACACAAACCAGTGGAAGATGAAATCACTAATCTTGTTCATGGTGGCCCTATTAAAAGAAAGGTTGATTTGGTTTTCACTATAAGAAAAGGGGAGATACCTGTTTGGATAAGGGCAGACTTTACAGATTGGCTATACTGGGGTGTATGCAATGACAAAGAAGATACAGTAAAAGTATCGAAAGATATATCTTCAAAAATAAAATCCTTTGTTTCTGATAACAATGAATTTACACAAGAGGATATTTGGCTATGCTGGAAATATTTTGGCGAGAGTGATAATGAAAAAATCTATTTCCCAGATTTCTCAGAAGAAGGAACATTCAGATTAATCTCTCCTCAATACAGAAAGATGATGATTCAACGTCTTGTAAATGAAATAGAGACATTTATAAATGAAGTATTGAAATACTAATGGAAAATAAAGAGATATACGGAAACCAGTGTGGAAGCGACAATGCTTTCACCAGGAAAGCAAGACTGCTCCAGTCCATGTACAGGGTGGAGATAGGCGAAGAGGAAGGAGTGGGGCCAACAAGAGCCTCCAAGCGAAAATACGGGAACATGATCAGTGGGGGTGAGGTGTCCGGAAAGAACTTCCTTATGAAGGAGACTTTCGAGTATGCCATGGAAAGAGTTGAAAAGCAAAAAAAGGAAAAGACACTTGAAACGATAGACGGGTTCAGGCTGTTTAACAACCTGCTTTCGAGCCAGCCGATGGCATTCAACCTGTTCCATCCCCTGATGTTGCTGTTGAAGCAGGATCCGGCAATGGTAACGCTTGCCGTGAGGTCGGTCTTCAGGAACTTCCCGGTATTTGAGGTGACGGAAATCGGTCTGGAGTTTATACCGACACCCATTGAAAATTATACGAATGACAAGTCTGCCATGGATGCGTATATCCGGTTCGTGGACAACAAGGGCGGCAAGCATATCATCGCCATCGAGACGAAATACACGGATGTGCTCGGAGTGAACGAGGCCAGCCGTTGTGAGGAGCAGAAACAGATGCTCGTTGATACCGGTCTGTTCAGCGCGAACTTTGAGGAGCTGCTGATGGGAGGTAAAGTAAAACTTACGCAGATTTACAGAAACCTTTTGCTTACAGAGCGGTACAGGATAAAAGAAGGACTGAAGGATTCATATTCAGTGGTGCTTTCACCAAAGGAACATCCGTCAACCGAAGAGGAAATCAAGTCGGTTACGGAGTACCTGAAGCCGGAATATGCTTATAAGTTGAGTGCTGTTACCTTAGAGGATTTTGTGGATGCTATGATACAGTATCTGACGGAGTATTATGTTCAGGTTTACGAGAGGTTCAGGGGGAGATACCTGGAGTTTGGGAAGGTGGATTTGAAATTGTGACGAAATCAAAATAGAATTATCACAAAAACACCACCTAAAATACCACAAAAAAACGAAGTAAATCACCGCAAAAACACGAAGTGAAATGCCGCAAAAACACAAAGTAGCTTTGATAGGTCTTTAATTTATTGTACCTTTGTCGAAAATGTAAATAGTATATGAAAGATTATCGGAGAAGAATTGTTGATGATGAGTTAGCCTTGCGTCTGGAGGCCTTCGGGGCTGTACAAATAAAAGGTCCAAAGTGGTGTGGAAAAACAACAACCGCTATGGAACACTCAAAAAGCTACATAAAATTGCAGGATCCAGATAGAAGAGCCGGTTATATGGCTACAGCAAGAACAAAACCTTCATTGCTTCTAAAGGGTGACACACCAAGACTCATCGATGAATGGCAAGATGCTCCAGTTCTTTGGGATGCAGTGCGTATGGCTGTTGATGAAAGAAGAGCTAAAGGGCAGTTTATACTAACAGGTTCAACTGTTATAGATGAAAAGAAGAAGGAAGGAGAGGAGTTTCAAAGGCTTCACTCGGGAACCGGAAGAATATCTACCATGACTATGTACCCTATGAGTTTGTATGAGTCTGGAGAGTCTAATGGTGAGATTTCAATAAAAGACTTGTTTGATAATAAGAAACTTGAAATAGATGGAATAATATCACCTATGTCTATAGAGAGGCTGATATTCGCAGCTTGTCGTGGAGGATGGCCGGAAGCATTGACAGCATTAAGTGAAAAGGCTCAGTTATTGATTGCAAAAGATTATATTAATGTTGTCTGCAATGAGGATATATCAAGAATTGATAACGTACAAAGAAATCCATCTTTAGCAAGACTTATCTTACGTTCATACGGCCGTAATGTCTGTACTTTGATACAAAAGACAAAAATGTTAGCAGATGTATCGGTTGAAATGGAAAGCATTTCAATGAAAACATTTGATGATTATGTAAGTGCTCTCGAAAGACTGTTTGTCATTGAAAACATTGAAGCCTGGTGTCCGGCAATACGTTCAGCAAGTGCTATCAGAAGCAGTCAGAAACGGTGCTTTACAGATCCGTCTATAGCAGTTGCAGCATTGGGTGCCTCGCCACAGATGCTTGAATTAGATTTAAGGACTTTCGGATTTATATTTGAATGTATGTGCATTCGTGACCTGAAGGTTTACTCGCAAAGTTTAGGTGGCCGTGTCTCTTACTATAATGACAGATATGGACTTGAAGCGGATATAGTTCTACATTTAGAAGATGGTCGTTATGCCCTGATCGAATGTAAACTTGGCAGCCGTGAAGTTGATGAAGGTGCAAAGCATCTGTTGGAAATTAAAAGACTCATAAGGGAAAAGAATGAACAGGAAAAGCAGATGCCTTTGAGAGAACCGGATTTGATGATAGTATTGACAGGCGGAGAAATGGCATACAAAAGAGATGACGAAGTTTATGTTATACCGCTTGCTTGTATGAAGAATTGATTTCTATAGTTTCGTGTATGCTAATGACTTTGCAAATGAATGAATTCAATACATATCTCAAAAATTTAGATTATTCCCATGTAAAAGATTTATGTGTGGAAAAAGGAAAATTGCGTACTTACCGTAAGAAAGATTTCTTTATCTGTCAGAATGAAATAGAACGTTTTGCAGGGTGGGTGAAAGAGGGTACATTCCAATATACATACATTGATGAAGAGGGTGAAGAACATATTGTAGGATATTCTTTTACCAACGAATTTGTATGTGACTATTCTTCCTTTATGAAAGGTTGTCTATCATTAGTAAATATTCAAGCAATAGCAGATTGTTCGGTCTATGAAATATCACGCCATGATTTGATTGAATATTGGGAAACGAATATGGAAACTCAACGATTCGGAAGATATGTAGCTGAAAATCTATATGAAATGGTATATGAAAGATTGCTTGATTTATATTGTAGTCCTGAAATACGATACAAGAAATTAATTAAACGTTGCCCAGAATTGAAAGAAGCAGTTCCTTTGAAAAACATAGCTTCATTCTTGGGAGTTACTCCCGAAACTATTAGCCGCATACGCCGTAAACTGGAGAAATAGTTTATCTTTTAACATCTATTGTATTAGGGTCTTGATAATTGTCAAGACTTTTTTTATTTCTTCTCCCTTACTTTGTCGCTTTCATTATTAAAGATATTGATATGATACGCAAATTAACGAAAGAAGAATACAACCATGCCGCCGATTTGTCCTACCAGGTATATATGGAATGTGGCAAGAGCGATTTTACCCAAGAGGGCATCGAAACGTTTAAAGACTTCGTGTATAACACATCATTGATTAATGCGCTTGACTTCTATGGTGCCTTTGAGCATCATCAACTGATAGGTATAATTGGCGTGAATAAAGAAAAGCAGCATATTTCCCTTTTCTTTATTCTGCCCATCTATCATCGGAAGGGAATCGGGAAATCGCTATTTGTCTATATGATGGATGATTGCAACTTTACTCACCTAACGGTGAATTCCTCAACCTATGCAGAAGCGTTCTATCAATCTTTGGGATTTAAGAAAACAGGTGAGAAGGAGATAAATAAAGGAATCGTAAGTATTCCTATGGAGAGAAACGTATAATTTTATCAATTACTTGAAACAATTCATTAATATGAAAAAAAGACTCATCCTGTTTGCGGCAATCATCGCCTGCAATTTCCTATGCCTCACCTTCTGCGAAAAATAACAGTCATATTCCATGTTCTGGCCGATAAGGGTACAGTTACCCACAAAATCCATAAAGTCACACAGACCGTAAGCATCCGATAAATACACATTGTAAAGCCATCCACTTTTCCGTTACTTTGCTAATAAAAAGACCATGAAACGAATAATGAGAAAAGAAGAGTTCCTGTCTGTTCATGAAAGACAATAGGCCAGTGGCCTGAGCATAAAAGATTTCATGACTTGCCACCTGCAAGGCACAGAAAGTCAATCCAAGAGAATGGCTGAATGATGTCATTGCTAGGCTTCCATATTATCAGGAAAAAGACTCCGGCAAAGATATCCGGGAATTGCTTCCGGATGTTTGGAAGTTGAAGAAATCCAACGAAAATCCAATAGAAGTCTAATAGAGATGTAATAGAATAGCAAACTCTTCCTATCAACTTTATATTCGTTGATAAGAAGAGTTTGTTGTTTTATGAATCTACAATGTGTACTTTATCGGATGCTTACCTTGATATAAAAGGATGAGGTAAGTTCTGTAATATGAAATTATTCAATAAAGATAGATTCCATGAGCATAATATAGATGTCGCGGTAGTTAAAGTTATATGCTATCTGTTTGTAAGATTGCATATAACTTCCTTAATATGGAATAGTTATTTCAACCACTGCTGAATGGGTTGCATCAGATTGGGGAGAAAATCTTCCGATCGTTCTTCTATTTCATTTAATTTCCATATATCATGTTGGGCCTCATGTGGATTCTCTGTTTGGTGGATTTCGTAATAGATTGCTTCCCGCTTTTCGTATTCATCAGCAAATCCTTCTTCGGCTATATGAGGCACGCCGACCACAATCCTGAATTCCGGGATAAACCGATAATACACAAAACCGGTGAAAACGTCTTGATAGGTTATACCCGGACAGGTCCGTGGGTTATGGTCAAATTCGTCTTTCCCAAAAGGTGTACCGGAGAAATTGAATCCGGCATCATTTATACCCAGATGATGAAAGGCTGCATCCCATTTTCCTTGTTGTGTAGGAGCCACGGCTATGTCATTGTCTGAATGGATAGCCGTTAGTGCGAACTGATTGACCAGCACATTTGCACATTGCCCGGGAAATGCTTCAAACAAGAAACGTCCTACATTTTGTTCCGGAACTCCTTTTTGTCGGTAATAATTCGGATTAAATGCATGCCGATAGTTCATGATAATCAGTGCCTTCTGTTTCTGATTCTTGGATTTCATGACGTTTATTTTCTGGATAATATAATCTGCCATCAGGCTGTCTCGCTGATAGTAATCATTATATTGGTTATAAGCCTTTTTAATCTTTTCTTTGTCAATGGGATTTTTCGTCTCAAAATAAATGTCTGATGGATACCAGGCAATTTTCTTTTCTTCCGGCAGCGTATTGTTTAATTGGTATATACCTTGTGCCAGCATGCTCCAATTGTAGCAATGCCATACCGGATAGAAAAGCATATTCCGTCGAAAGTCGAGAATGCGACTGTTTACTTCCGTACTATCCATTTTGCCTGAGCTAAGAAACTGGTTTAGTTCGGGATTTAAGCTCCGGGAGCCTACCTCCGTAAAAAGTACACCTACATGATTCGTGAAATACGGGTCGCGCAGTATATCCAGATATAATTCGTATTGGGTAATATCCCGATGGTCGCGTTCGCAGATAAAAACGATGTCATGATTCTTAAATAAGGAAAGGATATAGTCCTTTGCAGGCAATTGTTTATGGGATAGAAAATCTACATAAGGTTTAATTGCCTCATGTACTTGGCTATACACCGAAGTCATTCCTATACATTCTATAAAGAAGATACTTATCAGGAGTCTTCTGACTGCGTTTTTGGCTCTTTGGGATTTCATGATGTCTTTTTTGTGTGCTTGTGTTATGATTGGTACTTTCTTGTCTGGTCTTCGAACATAGTGGTTTGTTTTTACAAAGGTAAAAAAATATGAGTTCCGGCATATTATATAAGAAAGTTTGCCAATGGATACCCAGGCATTTCTGAATGTTAAGTGAAATGCCTGGGGAATTAAGCTCATAAACTCTTTTATTCCGCATTCTTTTTCAGCCATTCCTGTCGGCGAAGGTCAGGAAGGTGTTTCACTTTGAAATGCTCGAAGGTGGCATTGAAGCCGTTTCCGTCGGGGCTGGCTGCCATGAGTCCTACGTGTACGGGAGTGTTGTCTTGAAGCCAGGCATTCCGCATCATGACGTATTCCTTGTCGTCGAACGAATAGAATATTTCCACGGCATCCAGTCGTCTTACCGCTTTAATCCATACGTAAGGAATCGGCTTGTCCAGTGCGATGACGCTCCAGTCGGAGGTTTTGTGGGTGACTACAGTGCTCAGGTTGAATTTCCCGTCTACAAACTCAATGCCTGTCTTGATGTAGTTCTCGTGGTCAATGCGCAGCATCAGTCCGGCCTGGTCGAAACGGGTTTTATAGTCTCCGGTCACTTTTACCTTGACCTCAAATTCGCCTCCGTAAGTTGTGTAATAGAATGGAGCGTCATCTACGGTAAAACCATAGTGTGAAATTCGCCAGTAGTCACTCTGCGGGGTGACGTACATGGTCAGTGCCTGGTTTTCTATTTTCCACTGTTCGGGTTCGTTGAACCATTGCATTTTTTCCAGTGACTGGGCTATTCCGCATTGCAGAGATGCCCAAAGTGCCATACCTAATATAAGTCGTTTTTTCATATCTGATAATTTAATTACGATTCCTTTGATATATTTGCTGATAAAATCCGTTGGAAAATTATCTTTGCAAATGTAAGATGCCGGAAAAGAATCTGCAATGATTATTAATAACCATTTTTGTATGAATATAGTCGATGAACTGAACAATGAGTTTTCGAAACAGAAATCGCTTTACAAGGTAGGGCAACAGCCTGTGGCAGAACTGGAAAAATACAAGCAAATTGCCATGGGCTATGCGGAAATGGAAAATGCGGTATCTGTGCTGAGTGATATGCATACGAATGTGAGTTACGTGTACTATGGGCGCTTTTCTCAGGTGTTTGGCTGGAATCGTGAGAATGGCACGGAAGAGAAAATAGATTCTATTTGGGAGGAAAAGATTTTGAAGCAGATTCATCCCGATGATTTGCACGACAAGTATTTGCAGGAGCTTCGTTTCTTTCACTTTGTGCGACGTCAGCCCAAGACAAAGCGGACTGATTTTTATCTGGCCAATAAGTTGCGTATAAAGGATGCGCAGGGAAACTATCAGTTTGTGCTGCACCGGTTGTTTTATGTTCCTTCTTCTGTGGGTGGTGATTTGTGGCTGGCATTATGCGTGTATACTCCATGGTTATTCGGCTTTTCCGGCAAGAGCAGGGTAGTTCATTCGGTTACCGGAGAGATGATGGAATTAGGCGGTCAGGAGGATGCACAAATCTTGTCGGACAGAGAGAAGCAAATTCTCCGGTTGATAGATAAGGGGCTGATGAGCAAGGAGATTGCCAGTCAGCTTTCTATCAGTGTGCATACGGTCAGCCGGCACCGTCAGGAGATTTTGAGCAAGCTTCAGGTGAAAAGCTCCATTGAAGCATGTAGGGTAGCGAAGGAGTTGGGTATTTTGTAGAGTGTTTGTGATTTTTATCAGGAAATGTACTGTTTTTTCGGTGAATAGATGTTTTATTCTCCGATTTTTTTCGGTGAATAGATATCTTATTCACCGAAAAATCATTATCTTTATTGCTAAAAGTTACTATATGTATTTACATGAAAGAGAAAACTGGTGGCAGTTTACCTACGATAGTAGTAAAGTACTTAAGCTTTTAGGGCGAATCAGGGTGAAACAAGGTATGGTGTTAGGTAGTCTTTCTACTCTTGGATTTGAATTTCAGGATGAGGCTATGCTTTCTACCATGTCTGTCGAACTGGTTCGTTCTTCGGAAATTGAGGGTGAAATGTTGAATTTGCAGGAAGTGCGTTCTTCTATTGCTCGTCGTTTAGGTATTGAAACGGCTGGTCTTGTTCCAGCTTCCCGATATGTGGAAGGAATAGTGGAGATGTTATTGGATGCTACGCAAAATTATAAAAAGCCTTTATCTGACGACCGTCTTTTTGGATGGCATAATGTATTGTTTCCGTCTGGAATAAGTGGATTGTACAGGATTGAAGTTGGGAAGTATCGCACAGGTGAAATGCAGGTCGTTTCGGGAGCAATGGGGCGTGAAAAGGTTCATTATCAGGCTCCCTCGCCAGAAAAAGTACCCGAAGAAATGAAACGTTTTATTCAGTGGGTTAATACTGAAGAAGATATAGACGAAGTAATTAAGGCAGCAATTGTTCATTTATGGTTTGTATCTATACATCCTTTTGATGATGGTAATGGACGAATTACCAGGGCCTTGACTGATATGATGCTGGCACGTTCAGAAAATACAGGCAAACGGTTTTATAGCATGTCGGCTGAAATTAAGTTAATGCAAAAAGAGTATTATGAAATATTGGAAAGAACTCAGAAAGGAGATGGAGACATTACGGAATGGCTTCTTTGGTTCCTGAAGTGTCTTGAAAAAGCATTGGATTCAACACGAGATACATTGGCTGCTGTGCTGGAAAAAGCCAAGTTTTGGGAGTATTTTAGGGATATAGAGTTTAATGTGCGGCAACGTAAACTGATTAATATGCTGTTTGATGGTTTCTTGGGTAAACTTACTTCTGGTAAATGGGCTAAAATTGCTAAATGTTCGTCGGATACGGCTTTGAATGATATAAACGATTTGATTGCCAAAGGTGTGTTGGTAAAGAATAATGAGGGAGGTAGAAGTACAAATTATTCTTTAGCAAAGTTACATTGCATAGATGAAATGTAGGGGTAACAAGAAAGTATGATTGGATGATATAAAAAATGGAGTAATTTTGTAGATTTGAATTATCAGAAATTTGCAGAAAGATTTTCAAGTTAGCACTAAACCTAAATAATAAACCATGAAAAAAATGTTGTTTTTATCGGCGCTGCTTGCATGCGGGCCGGCCTGTTTTTCTCAGCAGGCAGAAAAGTTTCCACTGGGAGATTATGTAGAACTGACCGATACGAAGCCGCACGACGGGGATGAGGTGTGGAGTAAGATGACTGCTCCGGTTCGGTTTTGTTGGGGAACGACGGATGTGCGTTACAAGAAACTGAATGTGCCCGACGTGAAAGCTACCGGTACACTCCGGCTGAAGGCCTGGAAGGGAGAGCGTGTGAATGCACAGGCAGTGCTTTGGACGCAGAAAGAGCTGGAAGGAGCGGAAATTGCTGTCAGTGAATTGAAGAACGGAGCTTCGGTAATTCCTGCTTCGGCCGTGAATACGTATTTCGTGCGTTATGTAATGACGGATGAATTGAATAAGGATGGAAGCGGAGGTTGTGGTCCTCGTGAGAACAAGGCGGAATGGGATTCTTCTATGGTGGCCGATGTGCTCGATATTGTGCGGGTACGCGAAGTTCAGGCGCGCAGTACGCAGCCCGTGTGGCTGAATGTATGGGTGCCTGCTGATGCACGCCCCGGAAAGTATAAAGGTACGCTGACGGTATCTGGAAAGAATTTTGAAGCCATGAAACTGCCGTTTGAAATCGAGGTGGTGAACCGTACGTTGCCGGAGCCTCAGAAATGGGCGTTTCACCTGGACTTGTGGCAGAATCCGTATGCCGTGGCGCGTTACTATCAGGTGCCGTTGTGGAGCAAGGAGCACTTTGATGCCATGCGTCCTATCATGAAGATGTTGGCAAATGTGGGGCAGCGGGCTATTACCGCCAGCATCATGCACAAGCCTTGGGCCGGACAGACGGAAGACCATTACGATAGCATGATTTTCCGGATGAAGAAGCTGGACGGTACGTGGGTGTACGATTATACGGTGTTCGACAAGTGGGTGGAGTTCATGATGAACGAAGTGGGTATCAAGGATTTGATTAGCTGCTACACGATGATTCCATGGGCGTTGAGCTTTGATTATTTTGATCAGGCTACCAACCGCGTACAGTTTATCAAGGCTGCTCCGGGTGAGGAAGCCTATGCTGAATACTGGGGTACGTTCCTGAAAGATTTTTCCCGTCACTTGCGTGAGAAGGGGTGGTTTGAAAAGACGGCCATTTCTATGGACGAACGTCCTATGGAGGCTATGCGTGAAGCTATTAAGGTGATTAAGGCGGCCGATCCGGAATTCAAGATTACATTGGCCGGTAATTATCATGAGGAGATTCAGGGAGATTTGTATTATTTGAGTATCCCTTATGGCAATCAGTTTCCGGAAGAGGTAAAGGCAGAACGTGAACGGAAAGGACAAATCAGTACGGTGTATACTTGCTGTACGGAGGCTTTCCCTAATACATTTACTTTCTCTGAACCTGCTGAAGCAGTCTGGACGGTGCTTCATGCGGTGGCTGGAGGATATGACGGTTATCTTCGCTGGGCAGTAAACAGCTGGCCGATGGATCCGCTGCGCGATTCACGTTTCCGTACGTGGGCAGCTGGTGACACGTACAGCATCTATCCTGGTCCGCGTAGCAGTATCCGTTTCGAACGTCTGGTGGAAGGTTTGCAGGATTGTGAGAAAATCCATATCCTTCGGGAAGAACTGGCAGCCAAGGGAGCAAACGGAAAATTGAAGAAGCTGAATGTCAAACTGTCGGAATTTACACCGGAAGGTTGGATGAAGACGAATAAGAAGTCGCCTGCCCTGATGGTGAGTGAGCTGAATGCCTTGCTCAATGAGATGTAAAAGATGTATCTGCAGGAAATAAAAAAGTCCGGTCGCAATGGCCGGACTTTTTAGTATGATAAAATCAAATGAGTATTTATTTCTTTGTGCTAGGAGTGTAACGTGCGTTCAAGCCGTCAACGATTTCCTGTGTGATATCCAGTGACTTGTCTGCAAACAACAGGTTGTCCAACTGAGTGTTGCTGATAATCAGGCTGTAGCCTTTTTTCTGGTTGTATACTTTTAAGAATGAGTTGATAGAATCACGAAGCTGCAGGCTGTTCTTCTGGTTTTCAGCCTGGAGGTCAGCATAAAGCTTTTCCTGCAATTGCTGCAAGTCACGCTGTTTCTGCAACAGACGTGCGTTTTCCTGTTCTGCACGTTCGCGGCTGGCAAAACCGTTGTTTTCCAGTTTACGCTGGAATTCTCTCATTTCGCCGTCCAGTTCTTTTGCTTTTTCATTCAATGTCGTACGGATGTTTTCTTCCTTCTGAATCATCAGTTCGTTCAGGTCATTCCAGTAGCGATATTTAGTGAGCAGCGAATCAACTTCTACGTAGGCAATCTTCATATTTGTACCTGCTACTGCCGGAGCAGAAGCTTCAGTAGAAGTTCCCTTGTTGTCTGTGCATTGTGCAAACAGGAATACTACGGCAAGAGCCAGGAGTCCTTTCAAAACATTCATTTTTTTCATAATGATATTGATATCGTTTTTTAGTTAATTATTAGCTTCATTGTTCTGTTGCTGCCGACTGTCTTTCCGGAATGGCGTGAGGATTGATGCGTTGGGCTTCACGGTCTTGCGATTGCACGCATCCGATACCTCTTTTCCGCATGGCCTTGCTTCCGCTGACGTGTGTGTTAGGGAAGCGTCCATTCTTCTTGAAAAGTATTTTCACCGATAATAGCGCTATGCAGATAGCAACTATTAACAAAGTTATCAGGAGAGTCTTGAGCATTTCTATTAATTTTGTGGTGCAAAGATATAGTTTTTGTCACGATTCCTCAGGGTTTTGTCTTTAAAAAAGCCTTTTATGTGAGGAAAAACGCTGTATTTAACTTTTGTTTGCATCTAATTTTTAATCGTTTATTGAAATACTTTTATGGAAAAGAAAGATTTGAAGCCGGCATCGGTTTTTCATTATTTTGAAGAAATCTGCCGTGTGCCGCGTCCTTCCAAGAAGGAAGAAAAAATCAGAAATTATCTGGTGGACTTTGCAAAAGCCCATGCGCTGGAATATAAAGTGGATGAGGCTGGAAATGTCTTGATTTGCAAACCGGCTACCGCTGGTATGGAAAATCTGAAAAAAGTGGTGTTGCAGTCGCACATGGACATGGTATGTGAGAAAAACAACCAGACAGTACATAATTTTGAGACAGACCCGATTGAAACTTACATTGATGGGGAATGGCTGAAGGCGAAAGGTACCACACTGGGTGCTGATAACGGTATCGGTATGGCGACTGAACTGGCTGTGCTGGCTGCAGATGATATTCAGCACGGACCGCTGGAATGCTTGTTTACAGTGGATGAGGAAACGGGACTGACCGGCGCATTTGCCTTGAAAGAAGGTTTCATGAGCGGGGATATTCTGATAAACCTGGATTCGGAAGATGAAGGAGAATTGTTTATCGGTTGTGCCGGAGGTGCCGGTACCACAGCTGAATTCCCTTGCCCAATGACAGCAGCTCCTGAAGGTTATTTCTTCTTCCGTGTGGCAGTTAAAGGATTGACCGGCGGACATTCTGGTGACGACATCAATAAGAACCGTGCCAATGCCAACAAGTTGCTCGACCGTTTCCTGGTAATCTTGATGAAGCAGTATGATTTGCGTCTGAGGCACATTGACGGAGGTAACTTGCATAATGCCATTCCGAGAGAAGCCCATGCCGTTTGTGCCGTGCCGATGGCTGATAAAGAAAATGTACGGGTGGCATTGAATATATTCCTGGCTGAGGTAGAGAATGAGTTTGCGGTGACGGAACCGAACCTGACCATGGAACTGGAGTCGGAAACTCCTTGTGCGGAGGTGATGGAAAAAGAAGCCATGACACGCTTCCTGCATTCACTGTATGCCGTGCATCACGGAGTGTATGCCATGAGTCAGGATATGGAAGGTTTGGTGGAGACTTCTTCTAACTTGGCTTCGGTGAAGATGCGTGACGGCAAGATTGTGGTAGTGACAAGTCAGCGTAGTTCTATCCTTTCTTCTCGTAAGGATATGTCGCAGATGGTACGTTCAGCATTCGAGTTGGGTGGAGCTACCTGTGTGACCGGTGACGGTTATCCGGGATGGAAACCGAATCCGTCGTCTGCTATTCTGAAGGTGGCTGTAGAAAGCTATAAACGTTTGTTTGGAGTGGAACCGAAAGTGAAAGCGATTCATGCCGGACTGGAATGTGGATTGTTCCTGGAGAAATATCCGTCATTGGATATGGTTTCTTTCGGACCGACGCTGCGTGGCGTGCACTCACCGGATGAACGCATGCTGATTCCTACGGTGGACAAGTTCTGGCGTCATCTGCTGGATGTGCTGGTAAATATTCCGGCTCGTTCATGAGAAAATTAATTTATAGCTTGCTATGGGCTGTGTGCGGCATGAGTGCCGCACCGGCTCAGGCACAGCATGCGTTCCGGGTGATGGAGTACAACGTGGAAAACTTGTTTGACTGCCGTCACGATTCCTTAAAGCAGGATACAGTGTTTTTGCCGGGGAGTGTACGGAACTGGACGTATAGTCGCTTTCAGGATAAGGTGAATAAGATTGGAAAGGTCATACTGGCAGCAGGAAAGGAGCAGGTGCCCGATTTGGTGGGCTTGTGTGAAGTGGAAAATGACTATTGCCTGAAAAGTTTGACCCGTTATTCTCCGCTTCGTGAAGTGGGTTACAAGTATGTCATGACCAGCTCGCCCGATGAGCGTGGCATCGATGTGGCTCTGTTGTATCAACCAGTCTCGTTCCGCTTGCTCGCTTCACAGAAAATTCGTATTCCGTCAGATTCATTGGGTATGCGTCCTACGCGAGATGTGCTGTATGTATCAGGGCGTGTGGTAAGTGGAGATACGCTGGATGTCTTTGTCTGTCATCTTCCCTCGCGTGTGGGAGGGGCAAAGAAAACAGATCCCTATCGTTTGTGGGTGGCCCGCAGAATCCGTCAAGCCGCTGATTCGGTCATGGCTGAACGGCAGAATCCCCGTCTTATTATTATGGGGGACTTTAATGATTATCCTGATGGAAAGTCCTTACAGGAAGGGCTTCGGGTGTCTGCCTTGGCTGAACAACCGACATCACGTGCCTTGTATAATCTGATGGATAACCAGCAGGGAGAGACCTATCGTTATAAAGGAGAGTGGGGTGTACTGGATCAGATGGTGGTGAACGGTGGTCTGTTGCAGCCGGATGCCCGTACAAGGACTTCAAAAGAAAAAGTCTCTATTCTACGTTTCCCTTTTTTGTTGGAAGAAGATAATGTGTTTGGAGGGGATACGCCTTTCCGCACCTATAAAGGAATGCGGTATCACGGAGGATATAGCGATCATCTTCCGGTGCTGCTGGAACTGATAGTGGAAGAATAGAGCCGTTTCTTGCACGTATTGAAAGTTGATATATTGGCCATGGCTCTTTCATTTAACTAAATCAGTACTTTCCCAGCGGTACTCCAGTACTTCTAGGAAAGTACTGGGAAAATGGAAGAGCCGTGTATTATTTTGACTAAATGAATATATGTTTTCTTGTCCGGGAGTTGTATTTCTAAAAGAAAAAACGTATATTTATTGCGAAATCAAAATCTAAGGTTATGAAAAAATCATTGTTCTTTTGTGTGTTTCTATATGGAATAGGAGTAATGTCTTGTTCAAATGAATTGGAAGTTCAAGAAAAAGTAAAGGCATTACCTACTGTTCGGGAATTAGTTGCTTATCCTAAGTCCGATGCAGGACGTAGTCGTTCGGGACAATTGAATTGGGAGGAATGGGAAAAGGTAACATTATCTTCAGGAAATCATGTTAATACGCCATGGAATACAACTCAGTCTACAACTGCGATTCCTTATGACATAAGAATGGACATAAAATCTGTAGATGGATGGGAGTTGATTGCCCATACAGTTAATGGTTATGGAGATTTAGGAGTGAATTATCTGATTTTTCATAATAAGTATACGGGGGTACTAAAAGTTTTTTATTATTTGGAGCCAGAACAAGCGAATTTACAGAATACAGCAATGTGGAAATTGCATTTTGAGATTCCTCAATCTTGTTTAGCTTTTTCTGATGTTTATGCGGAACTGTCTACAAGGAAGGATATTTATGATATTTATGTAGGCAATATATCAAATGATGATTCTAAAGGATATACCGTGGGCTGGAATTGTTTTCAGACAGAGTTGGCGTATGATCCTAATTTAAAAGGAGGAACGCTTCAAATAATTCCACATTCATGTACTACTAGTACAATTGAATTAGATGGTGATTTTGAAAGTACCACAGAAGGACTGATTCTTTCTTCAACAACATATAATAAGGGAGATAAAATAGTGAAATCTGTAGCTAAATATGCAGGGGATAAAGCAGAGAAGTGGGTGGAGAAAGCAATTGAAAGCGAGAAAGTATTTAAAGAAATAAAGTCTTTAATTGTAAAAGGGGCAGGTAGTCTTGTTTCTTCTGGAGTTAGTACGTTATTAGGTGCTTTTACTGGTGGGTTTGATAGGGAAAAAAAATACCGTACAGACCGTTATGTTGCAGACGAATGGAAAGGTAACTCTTTCTGGAGAGATAGAAACGCTTGCCACAGGTTTGATACCCCCTTTCACATTGTCTCTTTCTCCAGACAAAATCGGTCGTTTGGGTGTATGGAGTTTGTCTGATTATCCGTGTTTAAGACTCTCTCCTTATGCTACTCATTACAAGCAGGATAACGATGAAGCAGTTCAGATATATCAGTCCATGGGACCAGAGTTTTATGCTTCGGATTTGGATGACTGTTTAAACCTGAATCCGGAAATGTTGTCGTCGGTAAAAAGTTATACTGTTAAAGGCGAAATTTATGAAACGAGTCATACTGTTTTATATGATGCATTAAATGAAGGTACCAGTGGTGTGCATAATGAGCGAAGACCTGTTTCTTCGGAGTTGTTATATGACGAGGTATATAGACCACCTTTTTATATTTATACTGGAGTCGTTTTGAAAGATAAGAATGGAGAGGAACTATGGAATTGGGGAGATAAGGCGCCTTTTGAAATTTATTTACCTAATACTCCAGAAGGAGAACAAGGAGCGGTTCCTCATTTGACTTTTATGTCACGTTATATATTAGTGGTAACTGTTGAAATGAAAGTGGAAAATAATGGTAGGGAAAATACGATTGTGTCAAGCCATACTTTTGTCCCTAGGTTCCGATGGGATTATTATAATTCTGGTGACTGGTATTACAATGTATATCCATTTGTTCCCATTGAGAACTGATTTTGTTAACTTTTAATTGAAAGAATATGAGAACGGTTTTGAAATGTTTGTCCGTTGGGATACTATTACTTTTCTTTTCCTGTAAAAATGAAGAGGCATTGCCGCTACTGAACCCGGAGAGTGAAATGTGTGAGATTCGTTTTTCTGGCTCGGCTTTTGATTTCCAATGGAACGGGAAAGCATTGGGAGTGAAAGATGCATGGGCATATCCCGTAGTGGAATTTGATGCGATAGAATCGGATACGACCAAACTACAGCTGACGATTTCATCCTTACTTCCGGATGACATTAAACTGGCGGTGGATGTAGTTCCTGGAGTGTCTGAAATTGTTTTTTCCGGAAAGTCTTCCGGAAAGCCTTATGATCTGGAGGTGGAAGGGTATTTCATGCCACAGGAAGAGGAGAAAAAATTGTCCATCACCTGCCGGTATCAGATGAACGAATCCTGTATCGAACTGGACACGCCTTATGATTTTCATTTTGGAGAGGACTGTCTGTCGTTAATAGTTGGTGGTCCGGGAGAAGTGGAATGGAACGGACAAGTATGGAAAAAAACGGATTTGGTGAAAGATGTGCTGCGCAAAATGGGGCAGAGGGTGGCTCAACGTACGGAGATGATGCGGGTGATATTTCATGCGGACGCTACGCTGGATGTGTTTGTGAGAGAAGTGGGAGAAGAGAACTTTGTGCAGATTGCTACGCTGCAATATGATATTTCCAGTATGATACCGAACCGTATGAATTGGATTTTTACGCAGGAACAGTCTCGTTGTGTGGAAACGGAACTGATTGGGGAGCCGCTGCCATGTTCAATTTTTTTCACCGATTTCTTTAATGACGGAAGAGACTTCCTGCCTATGTATTTTGCAAGGGGGGATAACTCCGGCTCATTGTATCTGAATATTGCCAGTCCGTATCGTCAAAGAGCTGTCTCGCGCTATATCAGATCTAAGGGAGCAGAAGGGCTTCCGGAGGAAGAGGTAGAAGAAATGGAACTATTTTTCCTGATTATTCAGGAAGACGGTGCGTGGGAAGATAACACGTGGCTTTATTTGCTGCGTACCGAAAAGAGATAAGCATCGAAAGCATTAAGAATGAAAGCACTGTACAAGGAGTGAGTGTATTTGTTTCTCCTTGTGCAGTGCCCTTTAGGAATGTGCTTTGTGCAGTGTTATTTATATTGTTGGTGGAATTCCACTACGGCTTCTATTCCTTTTCTGAAAATATCAAGTGAGAAGTTCTCATTCGGGGAGTGGATGGCATCGCTTTCCAGTCCGAATCCCATCAGAATGGTTTTAATACCCAGAATCTGTTCGAAATCGCTGATGATAGGAATACTTCCTCCACGACGTACAGCCAGTGGCTTTTTGCCGAAAGCTTTTTCAAATCCTTTTTCTGCAGCTTGATAAGCCGGATGGTCAATCGGGCACACATAGCCTTCACCTCCATGCAGAGGAGTGACTTTCACTTGTACATAGTCGGGTGCCTGCTGTGTGAGATAGTCTACAAACAGCTGGGAGATTTTTTCATGCTGCTGGTGAGGGACCAGACGGCTGGAAACTTTGGCGTAGGTTTTAGAAGGCAATACGGTCTTGGAACCTTCGCCTGTATATCCTCCCCAGATGCCGCATACATCGAATGACGGACGGCAGCTGTTGCGTTCCAGTGTGGAATAGCCTTTTTCGCCTTTCAGGGCTTTCACTCCGATGGCTTCCATGTATTTTTTCTCGTCGAACGGAATCTGGGCAATCATTTCGCGCTCGGCAGCCGGTACTTCTTCTACGTCATCGTAGAAATGAGGAACGGTAATACGTCCGTCTGCGTCGATGACTTTTGAAAGTAAATCGCAGAGCACGTTGATAGGATTGGCCACTGCACCACCGAAATGTCCGGAGTGAAGGTCACGGTTCGGGCCGGTTACTTCAATTTCCCAGTAAGCCAGTCCTCTTAGTCCGGTAGTGAGGGACGGCAGGTCAGCCCCTAACATGCTGGTGTCGGACACTAAGATCACATCGGCTTTCAACAGTTCCTTGTGTGCTTTCAGAAAAGCATTCAGGCTGGGCGAACCGATTTCTTCTTCTCCTTCAAAAATGAATTTCACATTGTGGCGGAGCAGCCCTTCACGTACGAGGTATTCAAAAGCCTTGACTTGAATCATGGACTGTCCTTTATCATCGTCGGCACCGCGTGCCCAGATACGACCGTCACGAACTTCCGGTTCGAAAGGCTGGCTTTTCCATAATTCCAACGGTTCGGCCGGCATGACGTCATAATGTGCATAGACCAGTACGGTCGGAGCATCGGGGCTGACACGCTTTTCGGCATAGACTAACGGATGTCTTTCTGAGGGCATGACCATCGCTTCATCGGCTCCTGCTTCGAGCAGTAGCTGACGCCAGCGTTCCGCGCAGGCCAGCATGTCGTCCTTATGCGCAGGAAGTGCACTGATGCTGGGAATGCGGATAAGGCTGAACAGTTCGTTCAGGAACCGTTCTTCATTTTCTTGGATGTATTGTTTGATTTCCATGGTATTTTTATTTACAGATGTGTAGTTTTATTAAGCAGATAATAATCGAGTATCGTCATAGCTGCCATAGCTTCCACAATGGGGACTGCGCGAGGTAACACACAAGGGTCGTGACGTCCGCGGGCTTTCAGAATAGTTTCGTTGCCATAGATGTCGACTGTAGGCTGTTCCATCAATACCGTAGCTACCGGCTTGAAGGCTACGCGGAAATAAATATCCTGGCCGTTGCTGATACCTCCCTGAATACCTCCTGAGCGGTTGGTGCGGAAGGCTATTTTCTCTTCGTTACGATAGAATATATCGTTTTGCTGGCTGCCTTTCATCTCCATGTGACTGAAACCTTGTCCATATTCAAAGCCTTTGACAGCGTTGATGCTAAGCATGGCATTGCCCAAGGCGGCATGAAGCTTGCCGAAAACCGGCTGGCCCAATCCGATAGGGCATCCTTGTATGACACAGCTGATGACACCACCGATGGTATCGCCTTCTCCTTTTGTCTGGTAAATATAGTCAGCCATCTGCTTGGCAAGTTCTTGATCCGGACAGCGTACCGGATTGTCTTCAATGGTACTCAAATCGTATGCGGTATAGTCTTTATCCAACTTGAATTCTCCTACCTGCGAAGTGAAGGCCGTGATGCGAACGCCGAGCTGTCGCAATGCCAGTTTGGCAAGAGCGCCGGCTACTACACGGGCGATGGTTTCACGGGCTGAAGAACGTCCGCCTCCCCGGTGGTCGCGTATACCGTATTTTTGTGTATAGGTAAAGTCGGCATGAGAAGGACGGAATACGTCTTTCATGTTGTCATAATCGTTGGAGTGTTGGTTGGTATTCCATACCACAAATCCGATGGAACATCCTGTAGATACCCCTTCATATATTCCGGATAGAAATTCTACCTGGTCGGCCTCTTTTCGGGCTGTGGTGATGGCCGATTGTCCGGGACGGCGTCGGTCCAGTTCCTGTTGAATAAATTCCATATCGATGGCGATACCTGCCGGAAATCCGTCGATAACTCCGCCTATAGCTTTTCCGTGTGATTCACCAAAACTGGTGAGACGGAAGATATTTCCAAAAGTGTTGTTGTACATCGTTGTATAGTAATTGATTGTGATTAGAATTTGCTTCCGGCGCCACCGCCTCCGAAGCTTCCTCCTCCAAAACTGCCGCCGCTGAAGCCGCCTCCACCTCTTCCGAAACCACCTCCAAAGAACGGGCCTCCAAGGAAGGGACCTCCGTTACCTCCCCGGTGATGGAATTCGTCATCATCGACTTTTCGGTGAGTGTGACGTACGTGTCCGCAATTACTGCACAGATAGGTGATTTCTTCGGTACGTACGCTGCCTACGCGTGAAATGGTACGAACTGAAATCTGTTGCAAGGTATGCTTATGGCAATTCGGACATTTGTTCCGTTGGCGTGCAGAATACCATAATAAGGCAGGTACAAGGATAAAGCAGCATCCCAGGATGATAAAAATCAGCAGTCCGTCTGATTCACTTTCAGGAGGAGTGGGAGCTCCGGAACTTTTATCCAGTACTTGTCGTACGGCCTGAATACCGGCTACCATACCGGAATCCCAGTCACCTTTACTTAAATAAGGATTCATGTAACGGGTTTGGATGCGTTTGCAGATGGCATCGGGAAGAATACCTTCCAGTCCATATCCGGTAGCAAACTGGATACATCTTTCTTCTGTGACCAGCAGAATGACCAGTCCGTTGTCTTTACCTTTCTGGCCTACTCCGTTTTTCTCTCCCAGTTGGTAGGCAAAGTTGAAACAGTCACCACCTTCTATTTGCCGTACGGCTACGACCACGGTCTGGATGCCGGTTTTCTGTTCCAAAGCAAAGAGGGTGGTATCCATTACAGCTACAGCCGCTTCACTAAGAATTCCGTCAGGATTGCTGACATACCGTGTCCGGTCTTGCAGGTGTACCATGGGAACCTCTTCTACTTTGTATCCTTCAGCTCGCAAAGTGCTGAAGGCAGTTGCCAGTAAAAAGAGTATTCCGAATAAAGATGTTCGTTTCATTGTGAAGAGGGTAGGTTAGAACTTCACTTCAGGTGCCTTTTCGCTGCCTTCTTCAGCTTCGAAATAAGGACGCTTTTCAAAACCGAACATGCTTGCGACGATATTTTTCGGGAAACGGCGGATGCTGGTATTGTATTCGCGTGCAGTTTCGTTGAATTTACGACGTTCTACGCTGATACGGTTCTCAGTTCCTTCCAACTGTGCCTGCAGTTCCTTAAAGTTTTCATTGGCTTTCAACTCCGGATAGTTTTCTGTCACAGCCAACAGTCGGCTCAATGCACTGCCCACAGCTCCTTGTGCTTTCTGGTAGGCTTCAATTTTTTCAGGAGTCAGGTCTTCGATGTCGATGGTCATCTGAGTAGCTTTTGCTCTGGCTGATACCACCGCATCGAATGTTTCTTTTTCGTGTGCGGCATATCCCTTAACGGTATTGACCAGATTAGGAATCAGGTCAGAGCGTCTCTGATATTGGTTTTCTACGTTGCTCCATGCAGTGCCTACGGTTTCTTCCTGAGTGACTAAAGAATTATACGAACTGACGCAGTAAATCACAAGAACAGCTACTACTGCGATAACAATAATCCATGTTTTTTTCATACGTGTTATTTATGTTTTATGATTAGTTTCAATGGCAAACATACATAAAAATCTCATTTTTTGCGTATCTTTGCCCAATAATTTTGATAAGTTGTAATATTATATATGAAGAATATCCGAAATTTTTGCATCATTGCACACATTGACCACGGTAAGTCTACACTGGCTGACCGTTTGCTGGAATATACGCAGACAATTAAGGTTACAGAGGGACAGATGTTGGACGATATGGACCTGGAACGTGAACGTGGAATCACAATCAAGAGCCATGCCATTCAGATGGAGTATACTTATAAAGGTGAAAAATACATTCTGAACCTGATTGACACTCCGGGACACGTGGACTTTTCATACGAAGTGTCTCGTTCCATTGCAGCTTGTGAAGGAGCATTGTTGGTCGTCGACGCTTCTCAAGGTGTGCAGGCGCAGACTATTTCGAACTTGTATATGGCGTTGGAACATGACCTGGAGATTATTCCGGTGATGAACAAGTGTGATATGGCTAGTGCGATGCCGGAAGAGGTGGAGGATGAAATTATTGATTTGTTAGGCTGCAAGCGTGAAGATATTATTCGTGCATCGGGAAAGACCGGTATGGGAGTAGAGGATATTCTTCAGGCGGTAGTAGAACGTATCCCAGCTCCAGTTGGTGATGAGAATGCACCGCTGCAGGCTTTAATTTTCGATTCTGTATTCAATTCATTCCGTGGTATCATTGCATATTTTAAGGTAGTAAACGGAGTGATTCGTACAGGTGACAAGGTGAAATTCTTCAATACAGGAAAAGAATACGATGCTGACGAAGTAGGTGTATTGAAAATGGATATGGTTCCTCGGAAAGAGTTGCGTACGGGAGATGTAGGATACATTATTTCCGGTATCAAGACTTCTAAAGAGGTGAAGGTAGGAGATACCATTACACATATCAGTCGCCCGTGTGATAAGGCAATTGATGGATTTGAGGAAGTAAAACCGATGGTCTTTGCCGGAGTTTACCCGATTGAAGCGGAAGATTACGAAAATTTGCGTGCTTCTTTGGAAAAACTTCAGCTGAACGATGCGTCTCTGACTTTTCAGCCGGAATCTTCTTTGGCGCTGGGCTTCGGATTCCGTTGCGGATTCTTGGGATTGCTTCATATGGAAATTGTGCAGGAACGACTGGATCGTGAGTTTGATATGAATGTGATTACCACTGTTCCTAACGTATCGTATATGATTTACGATAAGCAGGGAGGAGTGCAGGAAGTGCATAACCCGGGAGGAATGCCCGATCCTACACTGATTGATCATATTGAAGAACCTTATATTGATGCTTCCATTATTACGGCAACAGACTATATCGGTCCGATTATGACGTTGTGTCTGGGTAAGCGCGGAGAACTGGTGAAGCAGGATTATATTTCAGGTAATCGTGTAGAATTGCATTACAAGATGCCTTTGGGTGAAATTGTGATAGATTTCTATGATAAGTTGAAGAGTATTTCCAAGGGATATGCTTCTTTTGACTATCATCAGTCAGGTTTCCGTCCATCTAAATTGGTGAAGCTGGATATTCTGTTGAACGGAGAATCGGTTGATGCCTTATCTACGTTGACTCACTTTGATAATGCGTATGATTTAGGACGCCGAATGTGTGAGAAACTGAAGGAATTGATACCTCGTCAGCAGTTTGAAATTGCGATTCAGGCGGCTATCGGTGCAAAGATTATTGCGCGTGAAACCATTAAGGCAGTCCGTAAGGATGTGACGGCCAAATGTTATGGAGGTGACGTAAGCCGTAAGCGTAAGCTCTTGGAAAAGCAGAAAAAAGGAAAAAAACGTATGAAGCAAATTGGTACGGTAGAAGTTCCTCAAAAGGCATTTTTAGCGGTTCTTAAGCTTGATTAAGCTTTTGAATCTCTGTAAGAGGCGTCAAAAAGACAAAAAATCTCTTTTTGATGCCTCTTTTATTTTTATCAAATTGTAATGTATTGTAAAAATAAATTGCGAATTTGTTGTTTATTCTATGTAGAATATATATATTTGTCACATGAATAAGGCTTTGCTAGATATTTTAAAAGTAGGTGGACTCTTTTGGTATATGGTGGTTTTATTTAGTGATAAAATTTTTTATTAACCATCCTGCTTTTCTTTTAATGTAATTTTGGTTAGGTAGGACTTAAAAACATTTTAAATATGGAAAAACTTTACCCCAGTAACAAAGTGAGGTTTCGTCATCTTTATGATAAAACTGATAAGGAAGAACAAATTCTTTTTTACAGATGTTCATTGATGGTGGAAACGTATATTAAAATACACGTTCGTAATCAGGAAGATGTCTACAATTTACGTCAGGAAGTATTGTTGAAAGTGGTAGAAGGATTGGATAAGTCGTACCATGAAAGAGGACGTTTTTTTCAATGGGCAATGACGATAACAATTAATATGGTAAATGATTATTATCGCAGAAAGAAAAATGCTCCCACTATGGTTGCACTTGATAATGAGGCTGTGGTGGCTCATACGGCAGGATATCCTTCATTAAAAATTAAGCTTTTGTTGAAGTTTGAGCGTGTTTATCTGATAATACGGGAAATAATACTTTTCGAGCTTTCTTTGTTTGAGAGAGAATTGATTATAGACCTATTCTTTAAAGGTTTAAGTTTTAGAGAAGCGGGCGAAAAGAGAGGTATAAGTAAATCGACTTGTTTCAAGCTTTATAAAAAAATCATAGCTAAAATTCGCGATTTGTTAAAAGAAAGAGGAATTGATTTTACTTTTCTAGATGAAGATTTATAAGAAAAAGGCATCCATGCAAGATTTGTATTTGGGTGCCTTTTCTTATTTGTTTCTTCTGAATTTCGACTTTTTTTGTACTTTTGCGCGGAAAAAATAATTAAAAGCTATCTTTATGTTAACATTGGATTGTATTTATCGGGCATCGTTTGCTCTGAAAAATGTGATAAGAAGAACGGATTTGATATATGCTCCCCAAATAAATAATGAGAGTCAGGTATATTTGAAACCGGAAAACCTGCAATATACAGGTTCGTTTAAGTTGCGTGGTGCATGTTACAAGATTTCTTGCTTGACAGAGGAAGAAAAGGCTCGTGGAGTGATTGCTTGTTCAGCGGGAAATCATGCGCAGGGTGTTGCACTTGGTGCTACGAAGCATGGCATAAAATCGTTGATTTGTCTTCCGGAAGGTGCTCCTATTTCGAAAGTAGAGGCAACCAAGCGTTACGGAGCTGAGGTATGTCTGGTTCCAGGTGTTTATGATGATGCTTACCAGAAGGCTTTGCAGCTTAAGGAGGAAAGAGGATATACTTTCATTCATCCTTTTGATGATGAACATGTCATTGCCGGACAGGGAACAATCGGACTGGAATTGTTGAATCAACTTCCGGATGTGGAAGTAGTGATTGTGCCCATTGGGGGAGGAGGACTTATATCTGGTGTAGCTTACGCGCTGAAATCTTTAAAACCTGATGTAAAGGTATATGGTGTACAGGCTCAAGGTGCTCCGAGTATGTTGCGATCTATTGAACATGAACGTCGCGAATGCCTTTCTTCAGTGTCAACAATCGCAGATGGTATTGCAGTAAAGGAACCAGGAGAACATACTTTTGATTTGTGTAGCAAGTATGTGGATGGTATTGTGACTGTGACAGAAGATGAAATCTGTGCCGCTATTTTAGCATTGATGGAGCAGCAGAAACTTATTGCTGAAGGGGCGGGGGCAGTTGCTGTGGCAGCTGCTATGTTCAATAAGGTTCCGGTGGCAGGGAAGAAAACAATTTGCGTGGTATCCGGAGGAAATATTGATGTAACTATCCTGAGCCGTGTGATTGGACGTGGATTGGATATGTCTGGCCGCTCTTATACTGTAACGCTTGATTTACATGATAAACCCGGAGAACTGATGGGAGTAGCTACTATTGTGGCTCGTCTGGGAGGAAATATCATTTCAGTACTTCACGAACGTAACAATAATAATAGTAATGTGACAGCCTGTTTCCTGAGACTGGTGATGGAAACACGTAATGCGGAGCACATTTCACTTATTCGAAATGCACTGCTGGAGGCAGGATACACCATCGTAAATTAAGTAGGAGAGCTGTAATTTGTCGGATTTCTGAACTTGTCCTGACGAATTTAATTTTTTTAAGCAGATTTTCCTCGTTAACGTTACCAACAATACAATATTTATCGTACATTTGCCACACATTTGTAAAGTGTGGTTTGCAAAAATGACTGATAAAATAAAACATCTAGGTATTGTGGAAAGCATTAACGGTTCTTACTTGAAGGTGAGGATTGTACAGACGTCAGCTTGTTCTGCCTGCAGCATAAAAGGGCATTGCAGTGCGGCTGAATCGAAGGAGAAACTGATAGATGTATACAATAAGTCTGGTCTCGCCTGTCAGGTAGGGAGCCAGGTCATGATAAGCGGAGCGACATCCCTGGGAATGAGAGCTGTAATGTGGGCTTTTGTTTTCCCTTTTGTGGTGTTGCTCGTTTCTCTTTTTGTCGCTATGTATTTTACGGGAGGGGATGAGGCCGTTTCTTCCATCGCATCTTTGTGTATGCTTATACCTTATTATCTGATACTTTTCTTTTGCCGGGAGAAATTCAGACGTACTTTTGTGTTTGTTTTGGAATCAATTAATAATTAATAAACTAACTTTATATTATGAGTTTAATTTTGGTTGCAGTGATTTCACTGGGTGCCATTGGCTTGATTTCAGCTGTTATCTTGTACGTGGCTTCTAAGAAATTTGCTGTGTATGAAGATCCCCGAATTGCTCAGGTGGCAGAAGTGCTTCCTCAGGCCAATTGCGGTGGATGTGGTTTCCCGGGATGTTCCGGTTTTGCAGCTGCTTGTGTAAAAGCTGGTTCTCTGGAGGGGAAAATGTGTCCGGTGGGCGGTCAGCCTACAATGGAGAAGGTCGCAAGTATTTTGGGACTGGAAGCAGCTGCTTCAGAACCGAAGGTTGCGGTAGTGAGATGTAACGGAACATGTGCCAACCGTCCGAAGCTGACTCAGTACGACGGGGTGCGTTCTTGTGTGGTAGCCAATTCTACTTTCGGTGGTGAAACCGGTTGTACCTTTGGCTGTCTGGGATGTGGTGACTGCGTATCGGCTTGTCAGTTTGATGCCATTCACATGAATCCGGAAACAGGACTTCCTGAAGTAGACGAATCAAAATGTACGGCTTGCGGCGCTTGTAGCAAGGCTTGTCCGCGTAACATCATTGAAATTCGCCCGAAAGGCAAGAACAACCGTAGAGTGTACGTACAGTGTGTCAATAAGGATAAAGGTGCTGTAGCCCGTAAGGCATGTGCAGCAGCTTGTATCGGTTGCGGCAAGTGTGTGAAGGTATGTCCGTTTGAAGCTATTACATTGGAAAACAACCTGGCCTATATCGACCCGGCTAAATGTAAGTCATGCCGTAAGTGTGAGATGGAATGTCCGCAGCAGGCTATCGTGGCAGTGAACTTCCCTCCTCGTAAGCCGAAGGCAGAAGCTCCTGCAGCAGAAAAACCGGCTGTGGAGAAGCCTGCAACTGTCAGTCCGGTAAAATCTGAAGCTGTAAAGACTGAAACGGTAACTCCAGCTGCAGCTCCGGTTGCCGAAGCTCCAAAGAATACAGAGGCTTAATCTTATAATTGTATAATACTAAATAACATAAAAGTGAAGACGTTTAGAATTGGTGGAGTTCATCCAGCAGAAAATAAATTGTCAGCCGGGAAAGCTATTGAAACGCTTGCACTTCCTAAGCAGGCGGTGTTCCCGTTGTCTCAGCATATTGGTGCGCCTGCCACTGCCATTGTAAAGAAAGGCGATGTGGTAAAGGTGGGTACCAAGATTGCCGAAGCGGGAGGCTTTGTATCGGCAGCTATCTTCTCTTCCGTGTCTGGAAAGGTAAATAAGGTAGACAGCGTGATTGATGCAAGTGGCTATCGCAAGCCTGCAATTTTTATCGACGTAGAAGGTGATGAATGGGAAGAAACAATCGACCGTAGCAAGGATTTGGTAAAGGAATGTAACCTGACTCCGGAAGAAATTGTCGCAAAAATCAAGAATGCCGGTATCGTAGGTATGGGTGGTGCTTGTTTCCCTACTCATGTGAAACTGACTCCTCCTCCCGGATGCAAGGCAGAATGTGTAATCATCAATGCCGTAGAATGTGAACCTTATCTGACTGCCGACCATCGTCTGATGCTGGAAAAAGCAGATGAAATCCTGGTTGGTGTACAGATTCTGATGAAGGGAGCAAAAGTAAACAAAGCTTATATCGGTATTGAGAATAATAAACCGGATGCCATCAAACTGATGACAGAAAAGGCAGCCGCTTATCCAGGTATTGAAATTGTACCTTTGAAGGTGAAATATCCTCAGGGAGGTGAAAAACAGTTGATTGACGCTGTTATCGGCCGTCAGGTACCGGCTCCTCCTGCTATTCCTATTAATGTAGGTGCAGTGGTACAGAACGTGGGTACTGCGTATGCGGTATACGAAGCTGTACAGAAGAATAAACCTTTGTTTGAACGTGTGGTAACAGTAACAGGTAAGTCGTTGAAGAACCCTTCTAACTTCCTGACCCGTATGGGAACTCCGATGAGCCAGCTGATTGAAGCTGCCGGAGGTCTGCCGGAAGATACCGGAAAAGTAATCGGTGGTGGTCCGATGATGGGTAAGGCTTTGGTAAATACCGAAGTACCTATCTGTAAAGGTAGCTCTGGTGTACTGATTATGAACGACAAGGAAGCACGCCGTGCAGAACCTCAGCCATGTATCCGTTGTGCGAAGTGTGTAAGCGTTTGTCCGATGGGACTGGAACCTTACTTGTTGGCTACTTGTTCGGCTCATGGCGACTGGGAACGCGTGGAACACGAAATGATTATGTCGTGCATCGAATGCGGTTCATGCCAGTTTACATGTCCTTCTCATCGTCCGATGTTGGATTACATCCGTTTAGGTAAAGGTAAGGTGGGCGGTATCATCCGTGCACGTAATGCAAAAAAATAATTTGAGAATCTTATGGCAAACAAATTAATAGTATCCTTATCGCCGCATGTACATGGTGGCGACAGTGTACAGAAAAACATGTACGGCGTATTGATTGCGCTGATACCGGCCTTGCTTGTATCTTTCTACATGTTTGGTCTGGGAGCAGTGGTGGTGACACTGACTTCTGTCATTGCATGCTTGTTCTTTGAATGGGCTATCACCAAATTCATATTGAAGCGCGAACGTACTACTATCATGGACGGTTCGGCTGCCCTGACAGGTGTGTTGCTGGCATTTAACCTGCCTTCTAACCTGCCTTTGTGGATTATCATTATCGGTGCGCTGGTGGCTATCGGTATCGGAAAGATGACTTTCGGCGGATTGGGATGTAACCCGTTCAACCCGGCTTTGGTGGGACGTATCTTCCTGCTGATTTCTTTCCCTGTACAGATGACTTCATGGCCGGTAGTCGGTCAGCTGACCAGCTATACGGATGCGGAAACTACCGCTACTCCGTTGGCATTGATGAAGATGGCGGTACATGGCGATGCAAATGCATTGAGCCAGTTGCCTGACACTATGTCTTTGTTCCTGGGTAACAATCCAGGATGTATCGGTGAGGTAAGTGCCTTGGCATTGTTGTTAGGACTTGTGTATATGTTGTGGAAAAAGATTATCTCCTGGCATATTCCGGTTTCCATTCTGGCAACCGTATTCGTATTCTCAGGTCTGATGCATTTGGCTAATCCTACAGTATATGCTTCTCCGTTGGCACATCTGTTTACCGGTGGTTTGATGTTGGGTGCGATTTTCATGGCTACAGACTATGTGACTTCACCTATGACTCACAAAGGTATGTTGATTTATGGTGTGGCTATCGGTTTCCTGACAGTAGTAATCCGTACTTTCGGTGCCTATCCGGAAGGTATGTCGTTCGCTATTTTCATCATGAACGCATTCACTCCGTTGATTAATACATATTGTAAACCAAAACGTTTCGGGGAGGTAGTGAAGAAATGAAAAAACTAGAATCATCTTTAAAGAATATGGCTCTGGCACTGACCGGATTTTCCGTAGTGGCCGGAGGTTTGCTGGGCTGGGTGAACGATGTGACTGCAGAACCTATTGCTCAGGCGAATGCCAAGACTTTGAGTGATGCCATTGCAGTGGTAGTTCCCGGTTTTGATAACAATCCGGCTGAAGCTCCTGAAATCGTAGAAGTCAATGGTGCCACTTATAAGATTTACAAGGCGACTAAAAACGGACAGCCTATCGGAGCTGCAGTAGAATCGGCTGCCAATGGTTTTGGTGGAGCGCTGACCGTATTGGTCGGTTTTGACAATGAAGGTAAGATTATCGATTATTCTCTTTTGAGCCATGCAGAAACTCCGGGATTGGGTTCGAAGGCTGCCGACTGGTTCAAGAAGGGTGCCAAAGGTGATATTACCGGAAAGAATCCGGGCGAAGCTCCTTTAACTGTGAGTAAGGATGGGGGAGAGATTGATGCCATTACGGCTTCTACTATTACATCGCGTGCTTTCTTGCTGGCTGTAAACAATGCGTATGCAGCCTATAAGAATCAGCATGTAGATGGAGCCAGCGGAGCTACTCAGCAGGAAAAATCGGCCGAAGAGGCTGTGAGTGATACAACGAATGTAGAACCCGTTAAATAAGGAGGACAGGCTATGAATAATTTTAAAGTGTTAATGAATGGGATTGTAAAAGAGAATCCTACGTTTGTACTCCTTTTAGGTATGTGTCCGACCCTGGGTACAACTTCTTCTGCCATCAACGGTATGGGTATGGGCCTGGCTACTATGTTTGTGCTGATTTGTTCAAACGTGGTAATTTCGCTGATAAAGAATCTGGTGCCCGACATGGTACGTATTCCTATTTTCGTGGTCGTGATTGCTTCGTTTGTGACTTTGCTTCAAATGGTGATGCAAGCTTACGTACCTGCACTGTATGCCACATTGGGATTGTTCATCCCGCTGATTGTGGTGAACTGTATTTTGCTGGGACGTGCCGAAGCATTTGCTGCGAAGAACAATGCCGTGTCTTCTTTCTTTGACGGGCTGGGCATGGGACTTGGATTTACCATTGCCTTGACTTTGCTGGGTGGTGTACGTGAATTCCTGGGAACTGGCAAATTGTTTAACATTGCCATCATGCCGGAAGATTACGGAATGCTGATTTTCGTTTTGGCTCCAGGTGCTTTCATCGTATTGGGATACCTTATTGCGATTGTAAACCGCTTGAAAAAAGCATAACCCTTAAAAATAGAAAGATATGGAATATATATTGATATTTATCACCGCAATCTTTGTGAACAACGTAGTGTTGTCACAATTCTTGGGTATCTGTCCGTTCTTGGGAGTTTCCAAGAAAGTGGAAACTGCCATGGGTATGGGAGCAGCGGTAGCTTTCGTGTTGACGCTGGCCACCATCGTAACCTATGTCATCCAGAAATTTGTATTGGACGCGTTCGGATTGGGATACTTGCAGACCATTGCCTTTATCCTTGTCATTGCCGCATTGGTTCAGATGGTAGAAATTATCTTGAAAAAGGTTTCTCCTTCTTTGTATCAGGCACTGGGAGTGTTCTTGCCTTTGATTACAACTAACTGCTGTATCCTGGGTGTGACTATCCTGGTAATCCAGAAGGACTATGATTTGCTGACCGGAGTAGTATATGCTTTCTCTACTGCATTAGGCTTTGCTTTGGCGCTGATTGTGTTTGCCGGTATTCGTGAGCAGTTGAGTCTGGTAAACATTCCGAAAGGTATGAGAGGAATGAGCATTGCGCTGGTTACAGCAGGTTTGCTGGCTATGGCATTCATGGGTTTCTCAGGCGTAGATAAAGGTCTGGCAGTACTATTTGGATTGAATTAATTCTGTCTTTTAGGCAGTAATATATTGAGAAAGTGTTATTCGGAATATTTCGAATAACACTTTTTTAATTTTTTAATGGGAGTCACATGGACATTCCAATACTTTTTTTTACTTTTGTAGAGATATAGTAAATGACTTTAATAAAGGAGTTAAATATAAGATAAACCTTAGTGTTATGAAAAAAAGAATTCTCGTGACAGGTGGAACCGGATACATTGGTTCTCATACTGTGGTTGAATTGCAGAATAGCGGTTACGAAGTGGTAATTGTAGACAATCTTTCCAATTCGCGCGCTGATGTAGTTGACAGCATCGAACAGATTTCAGGTGTGCGCCCAGCTTTTGAAAAAGTAGATTGTCTTGATTACGAAGGACTGGACAATGTGTTTGCTAAATATCCTGGTATTCAGGGAATCATTCATTTTGCAGCAAGCAAGGCTGTAGGTGAATCTGTTCAGAAACCGTTGCTGTATTATCGTAACAATCTGGTTTCTTTGATTAACTTGCTGGAACTGATGCCGAAACACGGAGTAAAAGGTATTATCTTTTCTTCTTCTTGTACGGTATACGGCCAGCCGGATGTATTGCCTGTAACAGAAGAAGCTCCTATCAAGAAGGCTGAATCTCCATACGGTAATACGAAGCAGATTAATGAAGAAATTATCCGCGATACCGTTGCTTCTGGTTCTCCTATCCATGCAGTGATGTTGCGTTATTTCAATCCGATTGGTGCACATCCAACGGCTCTGATTGGTGAACTTCCGAACGGTGTTCCGCAGAACCTGATTCCGTTCCTGACTCAGACTGCAATGGGTATCCGTGAAAAATTGAGCGTATTCGGTGATGATTATGATACTCCTGACGGTTCTTGTATCCGTGACTATATTTACGTAGTAGATTTGGCAAAGGCACACGTAATTGCCATGAACCGTATTTTGGAAGACAAGCAGAAAGATAAAGTAGAAGTATTCAATGTGGGTACTGGTCGTGGTCTTTCTGTATTGGAACTGATTCATAAGTTTGAAGAATCTACCGGCGTGAAGTTGAATTACCAGATTGCTCCTCGTCGTGCAGGTGATATTGTGAAAGTTTGGGCTGATCCTTCTTATGCAAACTCTGAATTGGGATGGAAAGCTGAAACATCTATCGAAGATACCTTGCGTTCTGCATGGAAATGGCAGGTTCACCTCCGTGAAAAAGGTATCATGTAAATTGAATTCTTAATAAAATAAAAAATACTGAACTAAAGATATTTTATGAACGTTACATGTAATATACAGCTCTTGCGGTTCTTGTGTATGTGATATAGATAATGAACGGCAGCAGATTTTCATCCGAAATGAAAGCAGGGAGTTGTATTTTTGCATAGTAGTTTTGTCGTGTTTTATTTTGTGTTTGTGTTGTGGCTGTTCTCCGACGAGAGTCGGGGAACAGTTTTTTTATGTTTACGGATTTTATTATATCTTTGCAGCCGATTTTCGAATCAAGGGAATGGGACTTCCCTGTGATAAACCGCTAATGAAGTAGCTGATAGTTCCTACCGGAGCAGGTCTCTTTTTTAAGACCGGCAGGGAGGGCTATATCTGTATCCATGCTGTGTGAAAGAGTTCGGGCTTTGGTTTTTGCGAAAACTTGAGATAATGGATACAAGAAAACTTAGAAAAATATGAAGACTTTAAGAAATCAGAATTACTGGTGGAAGTTTGAACAGCTTCCGTTACTCCTTTATTTATGTAAGTGGCTTTTTCTCTCAGTTTTGTCGGGAGCTTGTATAGGTTCGGCTTCTGCCTTGCTGTTGGTATCTCTGGAATGGGCCACGCAGTATCGTGAACATCATCTGTGGATAATTGCTCTTTTGCCAGTGGCTGGTTTACTTATCGGCCTGATGTATCATTATTGGGCAGGAACGGCTTCCCGGGGAAACAATTACCTGATTGAGGAAATCCGTTCACCACATGACATTATTCCTTTCCGTATGGCTCCGTTAGTATATATCGGGACTGTATTAACTCATTTGTTCGGTGGTTCTGCCGGACGAGAAGGAACCGGTGTACAGATGGGAGGAGCTATAGCCGACCAGTTTTCCCGTCTGTTTCGTATGCGTCGCAGAGACCATCGTCTGATGGTAGCAATTGGTATCAGTGCAGGTTTTGCTTCTGTGTTTGGTACCCCACTGGCGGGATCCGTTTTTGGTTTGGAAGTCATTGTGGTAGGGCGCATGCGCTATGAAGCCATATTGCCAAGCTTTCTTTCGGCTGCCGTGGCCAGCATGGTTTGTCATGCGTGGGGAGTGGAGCATACGCACTATGTGGTTTCTGAAGTTCCTTTTCCGGATGCGTCTAATTTGTTGTGGACCATTGGCGCAGGTATTCTTTTCGGATTGGCAGCCATGCTGTTTTCACGTTCCATCGGTTTTTGGTCAGGAATGGCCAAACGCATCAGCTATCCGCCTTTCCGTCCGTTGATAGGAGGACTGGTGATTGCTGTAGTTGTCTGGATGATGGGAACGACGAAATATATCGGTTTGGGTGTACCTACCATTGTGGCTTCGTTCTCGGAGCAGCAGATGTGGTATGATTTCCTGCTGAAGATTCTGTTTACGACCTTCACGATTGGAGTTGGATTCAAGGGGGGTGAAGTTACTCCTCTGTTCTTTGTGGGAGCCACCTTAGGCAGTGCGTTGTCGGCTGTGGTACCCCTTCCGATGGGACTATTGGCTGGAATTGGTTTTGTAGCTGTGTTTGCCGGAGCAACGAATACCCCCATTGCATGTACGCTGATGGGAATTGAACTTTTTGGGGCAGAGCCAGGTCTTTATTTAGGCATAGCTTGTGTGGTAGCTTACCTTTTCTCCGGTCATACCGGCATTTATACAGCTCAGCTGATTGGCAGTCCGAAACATTTGGCCTATTCTCGCAGGAAGGGAAAAACACTTGCGGAATAGTGTTTATAATTGTTCAAAAAACGCAAGGACGTTTGATGTAAAACGTACTTGCGTTTTGTCTTAAATGCACTTGCGTTTTAGTTGAAACGCACTTGCGTTTAAAATCGAACGCACTTGCGTTTTTGAGTTAAGCGCCATTATGTTTAAAAAAGTAGCACAAAGACGCCTTTTTTGTATATATAGGGGCTGAGAAAAAAGAGGATTATCGGAGGATTTTCCTCTTTTTTTTATGTTGTATAGCCTAAATGTATCATGAGATAAAGAAAATGTTACACACGATGTAATGATGTAACATAATCTATAGGTGTTGGTAATACGGTATAATTCTTTTTCTTTATTAAGAACTACATTTGCGAAGAGTTAAATGATTTGTAAATGTGTAATCTTAAATGAAAAATGCGTATGGACACAAGACAGAGGGAATATTAAGTGATACATCGTTCAATGTGAGATATGACATTAATAGATGTCTTTCTCTATAATGTAGATTGATAATTAACCAAAACTTTTTGTTAGCTCGTAAGATTTTTGCGTAGGCAAAAATTACTATAGATGAAATTATGAGATGAGAATTTATTAACTATTAAACATACAAATATGATGAAAAACTTATTTAGATTACGCCTGATGTGGCTATTCATGTTGTTTTGTATGATTCCTTTATGGGCTTTGTCACAGAATATTACCGTAAAAGGTATTGTGAAAGATGGAGCCGGGGAATCTGTTATAGGTGCAAGTGTACTTCAAAAGGGTACAACCAATGGTACAATTACAGACTTTGAAGGAGGCTTTACTTTAAATTTGCCTTCCAATTCTGTTATAGTAGTTTCTTTTGTAGGATATAAAACGCAGGAAATTTCAGTTGCGGGAAAAACCGATTTGACCGTTACATTGACAGAGGATACACAGTTACTCGGTAATGTGGTGGTGGTAGGTTATGGTACACAGAAAAAAGAAGATTTGACTTCTGCCATTGCTACCCTGAGTCCGAAGGAAGTTTTAAAATCTCCGGGAGGTATTACCGATGCATTGCAAGGAAGTACTGCCGGTGTGAATGTGTCAGGAGAAAAAATTCGTATTCGCGGTACGGGGTCTATTACTGGTAGCACTGACCCATTGTGGGTGGTTGACGGAATTATTGATGCTTCTGGGAACATCCCCAACGATGATGAAATTGAATCTATTCAGGTGTTGAAGGATGCTGCTTCATGTGCTATTTATGGTGTTCGTGGTGCGAATGGTGTTATTGTGGTTACCACCAAAAAAGGTGCGGAAGGTAAACCGAAAATCAGCTTTAACGCTTATGCCGGTTTCGGAACTCCATCCAAGAAAGTGGACATGATGAACGCCTACGATTACGGTGTGTATGTTAACGAATTGTATTATAACTCTTCTGATGCAGCCCAAATTGCTAATGGAACGTGGAATACAACTGTTCCGAGTGGTGTGTCTACTCCAAGTAAGCCAATGGCAAATACAGATTGGTGGGATGAATATTTCTGTAATACCAATTACCAGAAGTATGATGTTTCGATTAGTGGCGGTGGCCAGTATGCCAATTATCGTATTGGTGCAACCCATACTGACAACGATGATCAGATGCACAAGAACGATGCAAAGGTGGACAATATCTATGCCAATGTAGAAGGAACAGTCGGTCGCTTTACGTATGGTGGACGTGTTTTTGCCAATTACAGCCGCACCAATGGATATAACGGTGCTTCTTTGATGAATACATTGATTACTCCACCGAACCTGCCGGTGTACAACGAAGACGGAACGTTCTTCCTGACCGGAAATAGTGGGCGTGACGGTAATGACATCCATAATCAAATTTGGTATCTGCATAACCAAGAATTCCGTAATCGCTCAGTCAGTGCGATGGGAAGTATCTTCGGTGAACTCAAAATTTTCGATTGGTTGAAATACCGCTTGACTTATACCTATTCGTATGCCCGTAATAATGATGCTTCCATCGTTCCCGAATACGATTTAGGAACAACTAATGGTAGACAAGCCTATAATTCGCAGACTTTAACCTATGGCGGAAGCGGTCACGAAGTGATTGAGAACCTGCTTACTTTTGATAAAACATTTAATGATGTACATTCATTGTCTGGTGTGCTGGGTATGGTTTCTGAAAAGTTTGATGGTTGGTCGACTGGTGTTTCTGGACGTAGCAATGAGTACAGTGGTTTTGGTATTGCAACCCGCTATCCGGATAGTCAGATAGTTACTGGTTCGCAGTATAATGAGGCTTATTTCTCTTACCTGGCACGTGTGATGTATTCTTATAACAGCAAGTACATGATTACCGCCAACTTCCGTGCAGATGAATCTTCCAAGTTTATTGATGGCAATCGTTGGGGATACTTCCCTTCTTTCTCTGTGGGATGGAGAATCAGCGAGGAACCGTGGATGAAGAAAGCTACCTCCAATTGGTTGGATAATTTGAAATTACGTGCTACTTTGGGTTGGATTGGTAGTGCCAATGCTGTAGGACGTTATGATACCCAGTCTGTAGTGGAGGTGGATAACCGCTATTATACTTTTGGTAATGGACAAACTAACTCAGCCGGAACCGGAACTGCCTCTAATGCACCTGCTCCTCTGATTGAAAACTTTGCTAATTCTAGCTTGTCTTGGGAAACGACCCGTGATGCCGGTTTTGGTTTCGATATGGATATGTTCAGTAACAAGCTGAGTGTTGTATTCGACTATTATAATCGCAAAACTACTGATATGCTGCTTGCTGTTCAGCTACCACGTTCTACTGGTAATATCAACTCCATGTACATGAATGTAGGTAGTATGAAAAACTGGGGTATTGAACTTTCTGTTACGTATCGTGAGCAGATAGGTGACATGAAATTGACCATTTCTCCTAATTTTTCTTTCTACCGCAACGAAGTAACTAGTTTGGGTAGCAACGCATCATTGGCTGGAGGTAACACGAATACGGCAAATGTGACCATGACAATGGTAGGACATCCGGTTGCTCAGTTCTGGGGATACAAGACCGATGGTCTGTTCCAGACTGATGCGGAGGCTGCCGCTTACGTCAACAAAGATGGACAGCGTTTGCAGGAATCTGCCAAGGCCGGTGATATCAAATATGTGGATTTGAACGGAGACGGTAAAATTTCTGACGAAGACAAAACCTTTATCGGTTCTTCTTTGCCTGACTGTTCTTTCGGTTTAAACATCTCGGCTGAATATAAGGGTTTTGATTTCTCTATGTTGTGGCAGGGTGATTTTGGTAACCAGATTTACAACAACTGGAAGAACGAACTGATGGGCGGTTATGCAGCTAAAAACCAAATGGCAGATATGACAAATCGCTTCCGTGCCGAAGAAGTGACCTTTACCACAGCCGGCGGTGAGACTATTACTCTGCCTGCCAATACGAATACGGACGTGCCACGTGCCGTACTGAATGACCCGAACGGTAACCATACTAATGCGTCTGATTACTTCATTGAAAATGGTTCTTATTTCCGTTGTAATCGTATCACGCTGGGGTATTCATTCAACAAAAATTTGCTTTCAAAGATTCATGTGGAATCCTTGCGTCTGTACATGGGTGTGAAAAATCCGTTTACTATCACAGGCTATTCCATGTTTGACCCACAGGTTCCGAACAATGGTTCCACGCTGAATCGTGGTGTGGACGGTGCTTATTATTACTCTGGGGAAGATACTTACTGGGCAAACCGTGAATTTTTTGCCGGCGTACAGTTGACTTTCTAAAGACTTCATTCATTAAAAAAATTGGACCATTATGAAACGAATCAAAAAATATATGAGAATCTGTCTGGGAACAGCACTGATTTCTTTGACCGCTTGCCAACCAGACATGGATTTCACTAATCCTTCTGCTGACAGTGAAGCAAATTATTACAATACGAAAGAACACCTGACCTATGCGGTTAATGGAGCCTATAACATGCTACAGCGTGGGGGAGGATGGGCTCGTTGGATGCCCTTCATGCTGAATGCCCGTAGTGATGAATATGTCTTTACGAGCGGTGCGCAAGCAGGTGAACCGGAAACGGCTCGTCTTGCCATGTACACGGCAAATGCTGACTTAGGAAGTCTTTCTGCTACCTATCAGGACTTGTACACTATGCAGTATGCGGCTAATCTGGCTCTTGAAAAATTGGAAATCAATCAGGACGGGGCTTTCGATTTGAATAATACGGAAGATAAGGCTCTGTACGACCGTTTGCGCGGTGAGGCCATTTTCTTGCGCGGTCTCAGCCGTTTCTATTTAGTATATTTTTGGGGTGATGAGATTCCTGACCGCAGCTATGTTACTAAGACCGATGGGAGCGATTACTTGTTGCCCCCTGCCGCTCCTGGTGAAATTTACAAAAACATGGTACAGGACTTCAAGGATGCAGCCGCTTTGTTACCGTGGCATCACACCAATCCCGATGATAATGGTCGTGCCACCAGAGGCTCTGCCCTTGCTTTCTTAGCAAAGACGTATATGGGACGTCCCATTTTGGATGGAACAGCTAAAGCCGGTGATGCTGACTGGGCGGCAGCTAAGGATGTATTGTGGCAGATTATTGATAACGACCAATATGGTTTGATGCATAATTATCGAGATAATTTCACCGATCAGAATGAAAATAACAAGGAGTCATTATTTGAAGTGCAATTCTGTGAGAGCCGAGAAACGGCAGGATTTAATCCGGCAGCTCCTGGTGATATTAACAGTTGGGTAACTACAGGTCAGAACACCATGCGTATTATTGAAATTACGGCACCCAACTCGGCTGTATCTACAAGATGGTGGAATGGCATGCCTTCGCTGGCCATCTACAATGAGTTTGAACGTGATGATTATGGGAATATCATTGATCCGCGTGCATTCTATGGTATGTATATCCCGAATGGTTGTGATTTTGGGGGAAAAGATTTAAATAGTGATGATGTCAATGCACCTGTCATCTGGATTGGTTATGATAAGCTGTTCTATAATTGGGATGAAGACAAAAAGGTTGATACTTTTGCTGAATGGAGGGGAAAATGGTTTGGTTGTCGAAAATACAGTAAAGACCAGTATGAAGCTGACTTGCGGAGTGGTATCAACGACCGTCTGATTCGTTATTCAGATATTCTGCTGATGTATGCAGAATGTTGTCTGGAAGCTGATAATGATGAAGTTAAAGCTAAAGAATACATTCAAAAGGTGCGTAATCGTGCGAATAATAATACGGAAGCTTTCAATACAACTCACGCGGATGCCGGTAAGTCTTATTTGAAAGGCGGCACATTGCCTACTGTCGATGATTTGTTGCGGCATCCTCCGGTAGTTGGTGAAGTGAAAAATAGCAATGGCGATGTGATTTGTAAAGGTATGGAATTAAATACGGTACGCCGAATCCTGAAACATGAATATTCTGTAGAACTGTATTGGGAAGGCTGGCGGTTCTTTAACCTGATGAGATGGTACAATAATCCGAATGATCCTGACCAGAGTATCATGCTGGATAACTTGAAAAATAAGAATGCACTTCAGGTGGAACAGACCAATCTGACAGGTACCCAGGTATTTGATTATTCGCGTCATTTACGTCTGCCGATACCTTCTACGGAACTTTCTACCAATACGAATATGCATGGAAACTCCGCTAATTAATCGTGACATGTTTTGAGAAAGGAGCTGCCCTTTTTAGGGGCGGCTTCTTTTTCTTGTTTTTACTTATAACCTAATACTATATTTATGAGGCATCTATATTGGGGTATAGTGACTTTGTTTTTCTTTATTCTAAAGACCTATTCACAAAATCCTATTATTAGTCATTCTTTTACGGCTGACCCTACAGCTCGTGTGTTTGACGGGAAAATCTATTTATATCCGTCACATGACATAAAAAGTCCGGTTGAGCGTCTTAAAGACTGGTTTTGTATGGAGGATTATCATGTATATTCCTCTCAAAATCTGGTAGACTGGACAGATCATGGGGTAATTCTTTCACAAAACAGTGTCCCATGGATGGATTCAGAGTCCTATTCCATGTGGGCTCCAGACTGTGTGTACAAGAATGGAAAATATTATTTTTATTTTCCTGCAAAACCTAAAAATATGAAAGGCTTTTCCGTGGGAGTTGCAGTGTCGGATACTCCTTACGGACCATTCATGCCAGACTGGAAGCCCATAGAAGGCATACAGGGAATTGATCCGTGTGTGTTGATTGATAAACAGGGAAGTGCATATATTTATTGGGCTGGGAATGGTCTGCGTATGGCAAGGTTGAAAGATAATATGAAGGAGTTGGCTTCTGCTCCAGTTCTGATAGAAGGGCTTCCTGAGGGATTTAAGGAAGGCCCGTTTGTATTTGAAAGAAACGGAAAGTATTACCTTACTTTTCCCTGGGTGAAGGATAAGACGGAGACATTGGCATACGCAATGGGAAATTCACCTTCAGGCCCATTTGAATTTAAAGGCATTATTATGGATGAGTCTCCCACTGGATGTTGGACAAATCATCATTCAATTGTGGAATATAATGGACAGTGGTATCTTTTTTATCATCATAATGACTTTTCTCCTGAAGCTGATAAGCGGCGTTCTGTTCGTATTGATTCCTTAACCTTTAATTCTGATGGAACGATTGTGAAAGTAAAGCCTACTTTACGCGGAGTCGGGATTACGGATGCGCGTATGAAAATACAGATTGACCGGTATAGCGCAATCAGTAAAAAAGGAGCCTCTGTTTCCTTTGTCAATGATGAAAATAAGTTCGAAGGTTGGAAGTGCCGGTTGGAAAAAATAAAATCGTGGGTTCAGTACAACCGTGTGGACTTTGGTTCTCAGCCTGTGCAAGAAGTGAAAATGCGTGTGAATTCGGATAAAGGTGGGGTGGTGAAAATTGTAGCGGATGATGAAGATATAGCTACTGTAAAGATTCCTGCAGGCAAAGACTGGTGTGTGGTAAAGGCATGTGTGGAAAAGGCTCCGGTGGGAGTCAGCGATATACGGGTCTCTCTGCAGAAGGGGGCTTCCGTGGAAATTGACTGGATAGGTTTTGATGCTGTTCCATGGTCAGCGGGTGCTTTTGAAACGCATAAGTATAGAAACTTTTTCGCTGAAATGGGCTATTCTCAGGTCGAAATTGATGCGAAACTGGAAGAAGTGTTTAATGATGTATTTTATGGGGCCAATAAAGTCTATTTTGAGGTCGGTGATTCTATGGCTTATATCAGTGACTTGAAGAATCATGATGTGCGTACAGAAGGTATGTCTTATGGAATGATGATTGCCGTGCAGTTTGACCGGAAGGATATATTTGACCGCTTGTGGCGATGGTGTAAGAAGTATATGCAGCACCAGAAAGGCATGTTTGAAGGTTATTTTGCCTGGAGTTGTCAGACGGACGGAACTCGTAATTCCGAAGGACCTGCTTCTGATGGTGAACTATATTATGTGACTTCACTTATTTTTGCGTCGAACAGATGGGGAAATGAATCTGGCATAAATTATTTAGCTGAAGCGCAAAATATTTTAGATTGTTCGATGAAAAAGGTTGGAAAAGATGCGGTAACCCCATTTATAAATATAGAACATCAGCTGATTGCATTTACTCCGACCCACTTCGGTGCGAAATTTACTGATCCTTCTTATCATTTGCCTGCTTTTTATGAAGTGTGGGCCAGATGGGCTTATGATGGAAGGAGCCGTTTTTGGAGGGAGTGTGCCGAGAGAAGTCGTGAGTACCTGCATAAGAGTATTCATCCGGTGACTGGCTTAAATCCTGATTATAATAACTATGACGGTTCTTTGTTGCATTCAGATGGGATAATAGGAGATGCCTTCCGTTTTGATTCATGGCGGGTGCCTATGAATATTGCTCTGGATTATTCTTGGGCATGTGCAGACAGAGAATGGCAGCAGGAGTATGGAAATAAAATACAGAATTTTCTGTATGGCCAGGGACTTTATGATTTTAAAGACCAGTATAATGTAGATGGAAGTCCGGTGAAGGAAGTCTTGCAGGCGGGTGAATATAAACAATTGCGTCATTCATTGGGGCTTGTGGCCACAGCTGCGGCGGTATCGTTGGTTTGTACGGATGTGAAATGCGAAGAGTTTGTCAAACAGTTGTGGGAAGCAAAACACGAACCTTATGAAGACGGCTATTTGGATAAATATTATGATGGGTTACTTCGTTTGTTTGCGTTTATGCACTTAAGTGGTCGTTATCAGATTATTTTTCCTCAATGATCAGTAGTTGAGAGAGTCTTAAATAAAAAGTCTGTCATTTTTCCAAGAGGATGTAATGACAGACTTTTTATTTAGATATAAGTGAGAAGCAACTTATAAAGCTTCCGCATCGTTGTAAGTGGTAGCATATAAACCAATCATCGCACCGGTAAATCCGCCAGCTACGTTGGTAGAAAGAATATCTCCGGAAACGGTTCCTCCTACGGTCTGGTAGTTGTCATCTTTTACAGAGTAGCTGAATGTGTATTTATCGCCTTCTGCTGTGACACGCAGACTGATTGGAGTGTTTCCTTCAATTTTTTCGCTGGCAATGGTTGAAGATTCTCCCTTTTCAGTACGTTGCAGTACGATATAGCTATCTTCTGCTTTTTTCGTAACCCCAAATACATAGTTGAATTTTTCGCTTTGATAGCAAGTGATTCCGGCGAGGTCTTTTTCTGTACGGGGAACATATTTCAGTGTAGTTGTAGCCGTGAAATTAAGGTGCTGCTGGCGATAGAACAATGTGGAAGTAGGAAGAGCTGCCTTGATATTGGTTTCGTAAGGTGTAATTGTTAGTCCTTCTGCAGTAGTAGAAATGAATCCTTCTCTGGCCCCTCTGACTCCTACCCAGCGGTAATCAAGTGAACTTCCGGTGAAAGTTTCTGTAAATGTAAAGTTTCCATTGGGGAAATATCCGTTCTTTCCGGTTTCATTCTTCACACCTTGTGGCATAACCAGTTTAGGCTGGATAGGCTCCAGACCGCCTTTGAATACAGGGAAAGTGCCACTCCAGTCTACGGGTAAGATAAAGGTTTCACGTCCGGTATTTACTCTGTTTTCTTCATTCGGGCGGATGGCAAGAAATACACCATAGTATTGTCCGTCGGGACCTTCCACCAAATCGGCATGGCCAGCCCAGTCTACTTTGAACGGACGTTCAGCCGGCAGATGTCTCTGTGAAAGGATCGGATTCTCGGGAGCAGGCTTGAAAGGGCCTTGTGGATTGTCACTGATAAAGATTACTTCACTGTGCCAGCCTCCGGTACCTCCTTCTGCACACATCAGGTAGTATTTTCCATCTTTTTTATAAAGATGTGGCGCCTCTATCCAGATAGGTTTTTTAGACAAATCTACTCCTCCGTTCACTACAACTTTGTCTGTACCTGGAATAATCTGGTCTTTTTCCAGGTCGTATTCCCAAACTTTAATTACTCTGTGTCCTTCGTATAATGGCTTTTCGGGTGCATCGTTGTGAGCAATGTAGGCCTTTCCGTTGTCATCAAAAAAGATGTCGGGGTCAATGCCTTCAAAATTTAATTTGACAGGGTCGCTCCAGCCTTTCATCGGGTCTTTGGTTTTCACAATCATGTTTCCCATTCCTCCTGAGAACTGAGTTGTAATCATGTAGAAGGTATCATTGTAGGAATTATATCGGATAGTCGGAGCATAAATACCAGCACTGATTCCGGAATCTTCTACCTTTAACTGTGAAGGGCGGTCGAGCACATGTCCTATCTGTTTCCAGTTTACTAAATCCGTAGAATGGAAAATGGGTACTCCGGGGTTGATGGCAAAAGAGGAGCATACCAGGTAATAGTCGGTTCCTTTCTTGCAAATGCTGGGGTCAGGGTAACATCCCTGTAGTATAGGATTATAAAATTCTCCTTCTGCCAGTGGATTCTTTTCATATACTACATCTTTCCCCGTGTAGGTAAATTGTGTGAACACTGGAGTACCCGGATCGGGCATCGTTACCTTGTTTCCACACGAGGCAGCGATGAGGCTTAGTGTTCCCAATGTGAGTAATTTAAATTGATTTTTCATGATTAAATAATTAGTTGTAAATAATTGAATGATTGTGTTGGTTAAATGAAGTATTTATGTAATCTTTCATTGGCAAATTTACTTGTTTTGTGTGGGGTATGTGTGACGGCATGTTGCATATCTTTTATTCTATGTTACGAGATACTGTTTTCTTTCCGATAGGATACGTGCTTATGTAATGACTTGTTTATTAGTTTGATATGAATGGGAATGTAATATGAGTATATGTAAAATGTACGTTTTGTAAATGCAATATCGCTTATGTGTAACGTGAACGAAAGTCCTGGTAACGTAATTTATTGTAATTTGTATGCTTGGTGCGTATTTTTGTATGGATTAAATTTTAAGTCTATGGATAAACATTCTTTTTTTATTGCTTTATGGGTTTTATGCTTTATACCCGTATCGTTATTTTCGCGTAGCAGTGTCGTAAATGATACAATCTTTAGTAAAAAGTTAAATGCAGAAAGAACATGCTCGGTGTATCTTCCTCCATCTTATGGAGAAGTTCCGGGAAAAAAATATCCAGTGCTTTATCTTTTTCATGGAATGTCGCAAACTAATCAAGACTGGGTATGGCGCGGACATGTGCAGGAGGTGGCCGACCGTTTGATATATTCACAGGAAGCCCGTGAGATGATTATTGTGATGCCTGATGCTGGTGGTGATATTTACAAGGAAATATGGAATGGTTTCTTTAATATGCCTGGCTGGCTTTATGAAGATTTCTTTTTTGAAGAATTCTTGCCTTATGTAGAAAATAAATATCACGTTATTGGGGATAAAGAGAATCGTGCAGTAGCCGGATTATCCATGGGAGGCGGAGGAGCTACCGGCTATGGGTTGTGGCATGCAGATAAGTTTGCTTCGGTGTATGCGATGAGTGCGCTGATGTCAATTCCGGAAGAAGGAGCAGCCCGTTTTGATAATCCGGACAGCAAGCTGGCTATTTTGACACGAGCTGTGATAGAAAGGAGCTGTATCAAGCGTGTGACGAATGCAGATGCAGGTACGATTCAGGCACTGAAATCAGTGAGATGGTTTGTGGATTGTGGAGATGACGATTTCTTGCTTGACCGAAATATCGAGTTCTTTCAGGCCATGCGCAAAGCGGGAATACCGTGTCAGTTTAGGGTAAGAGACGGTGGACACGATTGGGAATATTGGCATTCTGCTTTATATTTGTGTCTGCCTTTTGTTTCAGGAACATTCAGTAAATAATCACTGTAAGAATAGGCATCTATGAAGAAATTTCTGTACGTATGTGTGTTTCTGGCGACTTCGATTCTTGGTGTGTTTGCCAATAGTGCAGGGGATTTGAAGTTGTGGTATTCTGCTCCGGCACGTAATTGGTGGGAAGCATTGCCCGTAGGTAATTCACATTTGGGAGGAATGGTGTTTGGTGGAATAAATCACGAAGAAATCCAACTGAATGAAGAAACATTCTGGGCCGGCGGTCCATATAGCAATAACAGAGCTGGTGCTTCAGGCTATCTGGATGAGGTAAGACGGCTTATATTTGAGAATAAAAATTTGGAAGCCAGAACGCTGTTGGATGAAAAATTTATGACATCGCATCATGGAATGCGTTATTTGACATTGGGGAGTCTTTTGATGGATTTCAATTGTGAGGGAAAGATTGATTCTTATTATCGTGATTTGAATTTAGAAGATGCTACGGCTTCAGTACGTTTTCGGTGTGATGGTGTGGAATATACCCGTCGGGTATTTACGTCTTTTTCTGATAACGTCATGGTTGTAGAAATGGCGACAGATAAAGGTAATAAGAAATTGGATGTGGATTTGAGATATGCTTGTCCGCTGACTTCAGAGGTAAAGAGCGAAGGAGGCTATCTTATAATGAAGTGTAACGGAGCAGAGCATGAAGGTATTCCAGCTGCACTTCATGCGGTGGTTATGATGCGTGTGAAATCGGATGGAAAAATAGAATGTAAAGATGGATGCTTGTCTGTCAGAGGTGCATCTTCGGCTACCGTTTTTCTCAGTGCGGCAACTAATTTTGTGAATTATCAGGATGTGTCGGGAGATGCATACGCTAAAGCGCGCTGTGCCATTGAAGGGGCGTGGGATAAACAGAATAAAAAGTTGTACGATGAGCATAAGGCGATTTATTCTGCGCAATTTGGAAGAGTGGCTTTACATTTGCCATCTTCGGAATTTTCAAAGAAGGAAACGAATGTACGTATTAACGAATTCAATAAGGTAAAAGATTGTTCACTGGCTGCGTTGATGTTTCAGTATGGGCGCTATTTGTTGATTTCGTCCTCGCAGCCAGGCAGTCAGCCGGCTAATCTTCAGGGAATATGGAATAAGGATTTATATGCACCCTGGGATAGTAAGTACACAATTAATATCAATGCGGAGATGAATTACTGGCCGGCAGAGGTGACTAACTTGTCGGAAACTCATGTGCCATTTTTTCAAATGGCGCATGAACTTTCCGTAACAGGTAAAGAAACAGCTCGTGTGTTATATGGAGCTAAAGGATGGGTGGCACATCATAACACGGATATCTGGCGGGCTGCCGGACCGGTGGATTTTGCCGATGCGGGTATGTGGCCTAATGGAGGAGCCTGGGTAGCTCAACATCTTTGGCAGCATTATTTATATTCGGGTGATAAGAATTTTCTTCGTGAATATTATCCTGTGTTGAAAGGTACGGCTGATTTCCTCTTGTCATTTATGACTAAGCATCCTCGGTATGGTTGGAGAGTGACTGCACCTTCTGTCTCTCCGGAACATGGACCGAACGGAGTTTCAATTGTAGCCGGTTGCACGATGGATAACCAAATAGCTTTTGATGTATTGAGCAATACTCTTCTTGCTGCACGGATTATAGGGGATAGCAAGGCATATTGTGATTCTCTTCAGTCTCTGATAAGTCAGTTGCCTCCTATGCAAATAGGACAATATAATCAGCTTCAGGAATGGCTGGAAGATGTGGATGACCCGAAAGACCAGCATCGTCATATATCTCATTTGTATGGACTGTATCCAAGTAATCAGATTTCTCCTTACCGGCATCCAGAATTATTTCAGGCTGCTAAAAATACATTGCTGCAAAGAGGTGATATGGCTACGGGCTGGAGTATTGGTTGGAAAATTAATTTCTGGGCACGTATGCTGGATGGAAATCATGCGTATAATATCATTCGGAATATGCTTTCATTGTTACCTTGCGACAGTCTGGCAGGTAAGTATCCTTTAGGGCGTACGTATCCCAATATGTTTGATGCACATCCACCTTTTCAGATAGATGGAAATTTTGGCTTTACAGCAGGAGTGGCAGAAATGCTTTTGCAGAGTCATGATGGTGCAGTGCATTTACTTCCAGCCGTACCTGATGAATGGCAGGATGGAAATGTAAAAGGCTTGGTGGCACGAGGAGGTTTTGTCGTAGATATGGATTGGAAAAATGTGCATCTTACCAAGGCTGTAATTTATTCGCGGATAGGTGGAACTATACGTTTACGGTCGTATATTCCTTTGAAAGGCAAAGGTTTGAAGCGTGCTTCAGGGGATTGTCCGAATGAATTACTTTGTCAGGCTGAAGTTGCTTCACCTTTAATATCGAAGAAACTCTCGAATCCGGAAAAGCCTGAACTAAAGAGAATCTATGAATATGACTTGAAAACAGAACCGGGAAAGCGGTATGTCGTGTATGCAAAGTAAAGAATTAACAGAATGAATCATTTGTAATAGAATAAAATCATGAAAAAACACTTTTTGCTAGCTTGTCTGTTAATGGCTATGGGAGGCGTGTACCCTGACGTAGTCAATGCCCAGTGTGGTGACAATGGAGATGGAACTTTCTCTAATCCTGTATTTTGGGCAGATGTTCCTGATCCGGATGTGATACGTGTAGGGGATGACTTTTATATGGTGAGTACAACCATGCATTTGGTTCCGGGAGCGCCGATCATGCACTCAAAAGATTTGGTCAACTGGGAAATCGTAAGTTATCTGTATGATCGGTTGGATGATAAACCGAATTATGACTTGAAAGAAGGAACTGTATATGGACGTGGCCAGTGGGCTACTTCTTTGCGTTACCATAATGGAACATATTATGCTTATTTTTCTCCGAATGACACCCCTTACAAAGGATATGTGTATACTACTTCTGACCCTAAAAAGGGATGGACATTGTCGTCACGTATTCCTCATTTTCATGATGCATCTTTGTTTTTTGATGACGATGGGAAAGCTTATATCTTTTATGGTACCGGACAGTTGCGTGAACTGAAGCCGGATTTGAGTGATGTCATGCCGGGAGGTGTGGATATGAAGATATTCGAAAGAGATAAAGAGGAAAATGCTTTACTGGAAGGTAGTAGGGTGATAAAACACGATGGGAAGTATTATTTGCTGATGATTTCATGGCCTCGAGGAGGTAAACGCAGACAAGTATGTTACCGGGCAGATAAAATTACCGGTCCTTATGAGAAAAAGGTGATATTGGAAGATGCATTTGCTGGTTTTCCGTACGTGGCACAAGGTACGATTGTAGATGATGGAAAAGGAAATTGGTATGGAGTTATTTTTCAGGATCGTAATGGGGTAGGTCGTGTGTTGACTATGATGCCTTGTCGATGGGTAGACGGCTGGCCGATGTTAGGAGATGAAAATGGACATGTGCCGGCTACAATGTCTAAGCCTGTACAAGGATATTCTTCTGAAGGATTGGTAGTGAGTGATGATTTTAGTGGCGAAAAGCTAAAATTAAACTGGCAGTGGAATCATAATCCGATGAATGAATGTTGGTCATTGAATGCACGTAAGGGATATTTACGGTTGACGACCGGACGAGTTGTGGATAATTTGTTTGTGGCTCCTAATACTTTAACTCAGCGTATGGAAGGGCCGAAATGTTCTGGAGTGGTTTGTATGGACCTTTCGGGCATGAAGGATGGTGATGTGGCTGGACTGAGTGCATTTAATGGAGATGCTGGAATTTTAGCTGTCACTTGTCAAGGAAGCCAGAAGTATTTGACTATGAAAACAGAAAGTGTCAAATTGGATGAAAAAAATAAGTCTGTGACAGGTATTGATCGAAATGAAATTCAAAAGGTAGAATTGACATCGGATGTGATATACCTTCGTTTGGATGGGGACTTCAGATTGAATAAGGATATAGCTTCATTCTATTATAGTTACGATAATAAAGACTGGAAGAAAATCGGAACTGATTTTAAGATGGTTTTTGATTATCGTCGTTTCTTTATGGGCACTAAGTTTGCTTTGTTTAATTATGCGACAAAGAGTCTGGGTGGTTTTGTTGATATCGATTTCTTTGAATATCAGCATATAAAGAAATAATAGAACAGGTTTTGCAGCCGAGACTCTGATAAAAGAAAAGTGAGAAAATAGTGTGGCTGGTGGAATCTTTATGTTGCGCCTGCTTACAGAATGATGTGTAATATTACGTTTCCCTTTTAGTCGTTTTATCTGCACTAAAAGGGAAACATAAACAATAAAACTAATGTCTATGATTAAACGTGTATTATTGTCATCGTTTACTGCGATGATTTGTATGACAAGTTTATATGCAAGTGAAAAAGAGGTGCTGAGTCCTGATGGACGTTTGAAGGTAGTAGTGTCAGATGAAGGTGGAATTCCTTCTTATCAGGTATTCTATGATGGAGTAACTTTTATTGAGAAATCTCCGTTGGGTATGAAGACTACTATTGGTGATTTTACATCTTCTTTATCACTCGGTAGTGAAATCAAGGAGACCTCTATCCGGAAGAACTACCGTTTACCGAACATAAAAAAAAGTAAGGTGGAGTATGCGGCTGAATCAGTAGTCGTTCCATTTACAAAAGAAGGGAGAACTGCTTTTGATGTGGAATTTCGGGTAAGTAATAATGACGTGGCCTTTAGATATACCGTTTATCCTAAGAAGGATATTTTGTGCTGTGTGATACAGCAGGAAACTACGGGGTTTGTCATGCCGGAAGGTACGACTACTTTCTTATGTCCACAAAGCGGACCGATGGGTGGTTTCGCCAGAACTTCTCCCAGCTATGAAACTCCATATACAGTAGATGATACGATGGGAAAAAATGGTTGGGGAGAAGGATATACATTCCCTTGCTTGTTTAAAAATTCAGATAAAGGTTGGATTTTAATTTCTGAAACTGGAGTAAACAGTTATTATTGCGGTAGTCGTTTGATGGGGCATGAAGATGGGTTGTATACCATTGGTTTTCCGCAGGAAGGTGAATTTAACGGCAATGGCACGATTTCTCCGGGAATTGCATTGCCGGGTAAGACTCCTTGGCGTACTATAACCTTGGGTTCTACACTGGCTCCTATTGTAGAAACAACTGTACCGTTTGATGTGGTAGAGCCGTTATATGAACCGTCGAAAGACTATACCGCAGAATACGGTTGTGGAACTTGGAGCTGGATTATTGCCGGAGATGCCAGTATGAATATGGATGACCAAAAGCGTTATGTAGATTTTTGTGCAGCTATGGGATATCGTACGGTGCTGGTAGATGCGCTTTGGGATACACAGGTAGGTTATGATAAGATAGAAGAGCTGGCTGCCTACGCCAAACAGAAGAATGTAGGGCTATATTTGTGGTATAACTCCAATGGATACTGGAATGATGCCCCTCAAGGACCTCGTGGAAAAATGAGTAATATCATTGAGCGTCGGAAAGAAATGAAATGGATGCAACGTATAGGTATCAAAGGTATTAAGGTCGATTTCATAGGTAGTGACAAGCAGGTCACCATGCAGCTTTATGAAGACATTTTAGCTGACGCAAACGATTATGGACTGTTGGTTATTTTTCATGGATGTACCATTCCGCGTGGATGGGAACGTATGTATCCTAATTATGCGGCCAGTGAAGCGGTATTGGCCAGTGAAAACATGAATTTCTCTCAGGGAAGCTGCGATGCAGAAGCATTCAATGCATGTATCCATCCGTTTGTTCGTAATACGATTGGGAGTATGGATTTCGGAGGAAGTACTTTGAACAAATATTATAATGCGAAAAATGAACCGGGGGGACGGCTGAGAGTTACGTCCGATGTATTTGCATTGGCTACGGCAGTATTGTTTCAGAGTCCGGTGCAGCATTTTGCATTGGCACCTAATAACCTGACTGACGCTCCAGCTTGGGCCGTGGATTTCATGAAAAAAGTGCCTACTACTTGGGATGAGGTGAAGTTTATAGACGGTTATCCTGGAAAATATATTGTGATGGCACGTAAACATGCTGGTAAATGGTACGTGGCAGGAATTAATGCACAGGATGAAACTATTAAATTAAAGATAGATGTTTCAACTTTGTTTGCAGCAGGAGAAATCGTCAATTTGTATGAAGATAATGATAAACTGGCAGGCTCAGTCAAGGAACAGGTTATCAACAAGAAACAGACTTTGAATCTTTCTATTCCTAAAAATGGAGGTGTAGTGATTACCCGGAAGTAAATTGTTAATATTGGAATGATGATAAGGAATAAGATATTATTTTCAGTATTGGGAGGATTAATTTCTCCCATACTGATGGCACAGAATCCGATTGTACAGACCTGTTATACGACAGATCCTGCTCCTATGGTGCACGATGGCAGACTTTATGTGTATACAGGACATGATGAGGACAAAGCTGATTTTTTCTGGATGCAGGAATGGAGAGTGTATTCTACGGACGATATGGTGAATTGGACAGACCATGGCTCTCCGTTGGCCATAGAATCTTTTGAATGGGCAGATGACCGTGCATGGGCTGCACAGTGCGTAGAGCGTCAGGGTAAATTTTATTGGTATGTCTGTCTGCATTCAAAACTTACAGGAGCGATGGCTATCGGAGTGGCGGTAGGTGATTCTCCTGTGGGACCCTTCCGGGATGCCATCGGGAAACCGCTATGTGACGGCAGTTGGGATTATATTGACCCAACTGTGTATATTGATGATGATGGAAGGGCTTTCTTGTATTGGGGAAATCCGAATATTTATTATGCAGAATTGAATGAGGATATGATATCCATCAAGGGTGAGGTGAAGAAGCTGGAACAAACAGTGAACAGTTTCGGAGCTCCAAATCCGGATAAGCGTGTGAAGGGAGAAAAATACAAGGATATCTATACGGAAGGTCCTTGGTTTTATAAGCGAAAGGATAATTATTATTTGCTGTATGCGGCAGGGGGTGTTCCGGAACATATTGCGTATTCCATGAGTAAATCGCCCGTTGGTCCCTGGAAATATATGGGAGAAATTATGCCTTTGCAGGATACGGGTTCATTTACGAATCATTGTGGGGTGATTGATTATAAAGGGAACTCTTATTTCTTTTATCATACCGGAAAATTACCTGGAGGTGGTGGATTCGGACGTTCTGTGGCTGTAGAACAGTTTGAATACAATGCAGACGGAACATTCCCTGTTATTAATGCTACGCAAGAAGGAGTAAAACCGGTAGGTTCTCTAAATCCTTATCAGCGAGTAGAAGCGGAGACTATGGCTTTTTCTGAAGGTGTGAAGACGGAGCCGAATGATCGGACAGGAATTTATGTATCAGACATTCATAATGGTGATTATATAAAGGTCAGAGAAGTCGATTTAGGCAAAAAGGGTGCCAGCAAGTTAGAAGTAAGTGTGGCCAGTGCATTGAGAGGCGGAATAATTGAAGTGTATGCCGACAGTATTGGTGGCACGTTGATTACAGAAATACAAGTACCTCATACCGGAGGATGGGAAGCCTGGAAGACTTTAGAAACAGCGGTGAAACAGGGTGAACAGGCTGTTTCAGGTACACATGATTTATATTTCTGTTTTAAGGGTAGAAAAGGCTGCAAGCTTTTCAATTTTGATTGGTGGAAATTGGTAGAGTAATTAGTTTTTAATGATACATAGGGAAAAATCGATTTGATAAACTTAAATATTGAATATTATGAATATTAGCAAGATTTTGTTACTGTGTAGTGGTTGTGGACTGTTGAATTGTCTGAATGTAAATGCTCAACGACCTATTATTCAAACGAAATATACTGCCGATCCGGCACCGATGGTATACAATGATACGGTATTTCTTTATACGACGCATGATGAAGATGATGCCGAAGGGTTTAAAATGCAGGATTGGTTGTTGTATACTTCTACCGATATGGTTAACTGGACTGATCATGGGGTTGTTGCTTCTCTCAAGAGCTTTGATTGGGTGAAGCGTGATAATGGAGCTTGGGCTGAACAGGTAGTTGAGCGCAATGGTAAGTTTTATATGTATTGTCCGATTCATGGAAATGGAATCGGTGTGCTTGTTTCCGACAGTCCTTATGGACCATTTAAGGATCCTCTAGGAAAGCCTCTTGTATGGCAGAAAGAACATTGGGATGATATTGATCCTACCGTGTTCATCGATGAGGATGGGCAAGCTTATATGTATTGGGGAAATCCCAATTGTTATTATGTGAAATTAAATGAAGACATGATTTCATATTCTGGAGATATTGTAAAGCTAAAAGAAACTCCGGAGCATTATCAGGAAGGTCCGTGGTTCTATAAACGTAATGGACATTATTATTTGGCTTTTGCTTCTACCTGTTGTCCGGAGGGAATAGGGTATGCAATGAGTGATAGTCCTACAGGACCATGGAAAACGAAAGGATACATTATGCGCCCTACGGAGAGAACCAGAGGCAATCATCCTGGTATTATGGATTATAAGGGGAAATCGTATGTCTTTGGATTGAATTATGATTTGTTAAAACTGGAAACGAATACTCATTATGAACGCCGTTCGGTGTCAGTGGCAGAAATGCACTATAATGAAGATGGAACTATTCAAGAAGTACCTTATTGGGCGGATACCAAGCTGGAGCAGATCGGTACTTTTAATCCGTTCCGTAAGGTAGAAGCTGAAACTATGGCTTGGGGATATGGATTGAAAACTGCTCCGAATGCAGATAAGTCTCTTTCGGTGGTAGATGTGAACAATGGAGAGTACATCTGTGTACGTGGAGTGAACTTTGGAAAGAATAAAGCTCGCTGTTTTGAAGTTTCCGCATTGCCTCTTGAGGGAGGAAATCTGAAAATTCGTTTGGATGCTCCGGATGGAAAGATTGTGGGAAACGTGAATATACCGCAGGGAAATGAAACATCTAAGTATGAACTTTATTCTTGTGAGGTCAATGCGGTCAGTGGCATACATGATTTGTACCTTAGTTTTGAAGGAGAGAATAATAAGGATTTATTTGAATTGGATTATTGGAAATTCTGATATTAGTTTACAGCATAAATAGAGTATATATGATAAAAAAGATTTTAAGAAAAGATATAAAGTTGTCTTTACTAAATATTCGATGGTGCAGAATTATGCAGGGAGTGGTTTTGTTGTCTGGTTTGGCAGTAAATGCACAAAACCCCATTATCCAAACATCTTATACGGCTGATCCGGCTCCTATGGTATACAATGACAAGCTGTACCTTTATACAAGTCACGATGAAGACGGTTCTACGTGGTTTACCATGAACGACTGGAAACTTTATTCCACGGATGATATGGTGAACTGGACCGAACATCCCACTCTTTTGTCATTCAAGACATTTGAATGGGCAGGTGGAGATGCATGGGCTGCCCAGTGTATTGAACGTGACGGTAAATTTTATATGTATGTACCTGTGACGGACCGTAAAGGTGAAACGGCTATTGGAGTAGCTGTGGCTGATAGTCCTTACGGGCCTTTTTATGATCCGATAGGAGCTCCTTTGGTACGAGCTGATTATGGCAATATAGATCCTACAGTCTTCATTGATGAAGATGGACAGGCTTATCTTTATTGGGGAAATCCGAACTGCTATTATGTGAAGCTGAATAAGGATATGATATCTTATAAAGGGGAGATACATGCGGTACCGATGAAGCCGGAAGCTTTTGGACGCAGGGAGGGAGATCCACAACGTCCTACTTTGTATGAAGAGGCTCCGTGGTTGTATAAACGTAAGGGAATGTATTACCTCTTTTATGCTGGAGGACCGGTTCCTGAACATTTAGCGTATGCTACAGCTGAAAGTCCAGAAGGCCCGTGGAAGTATGGAGGTACTTTGATGGCTACAGAAGGAGGAAGTTTCACCAATCATCCTGGAATTGCCGATTTCAGAGGAAAAACTTATTTGTTTTATCACGATGCTTCTCTTCCTGGTGGAAGTGGCTTTACTCGTTCTGTGTGTGTTAGGGAACTTGATTTCCAGTCTGATGGAAAAATTCCTTGCATGAAGATGGTGAAAGAGGGTGTTACGAAGAGTTTAAAACCTCTTTGTCCGTACCAGAAGGTGGAAGCGGAAACAATGGCATGGTCAGAAAAGATGAAGAGCGCTTATAATCCTCAGGTAGGAGTCTTTATTACAGCCTTAGCAGATGGAGCTTATACGAAAGTACGGGCTGTTGATTTCGGTGAGAAAGCTCCTTCTCGTTTTTCTGCTCGTTTGTCTACCACTCACAATGCGGAAATTACTATGGAAGTACGTCTTGACGGGCTGGACGGACAGGTGTTAGCTAAGATTAAAGTACCACGAACTGGGGGAAGTGATCGTTGGCGGATAATGGAAGAACAGATTCCACAGGTAACAGGTGTACACGACTTGTATTTTATTTTTAAGGGAAAGGCTCCGAAAGATTTGGCTTATTTTGATTATTGGAAGCTGAATTACTGATGATATTGCGTATGCTATGAACAGGGTTAATTTATTTTTATTATCCGTTTTCACTTGTGTAGGGTGGAGAGGAGAATGTTTGGCCGGGAATGATCCCGGCCTCTCGTCTACTAATGAGTTGCAGGAATGGACGTTGGAAAAGCAGGAGACTGAGCAGGTAACTTTTCGATTAGCAGACACTCTGTTGAAACTTCGTCCGCTGACCAACAACGCTGTAAGAGTGATTCGAAGCATGGGCATAGCTCATGAAGTTCCAGAATTAGTATATCTTCCAAAGAAGGTTCCTGATTATGTACTGAAAAAGGAGAAGGATAGTTATATTTTGTCTTTAAAGAATTTGAATGTCAGGTTTTCTGTATCTGACGGACGGATTTCGTTCCTTTCTTCTGGTGGCAAGGAAATTGTAGGAGAGGAGGCGAGTCTGATAGAGTCTTCTTCAGTGCAAGGAGAAAAAACGTATGTTTCTACGCAGACTTTTCATTCTCCGTTTGATGAGTGTCTTTACGGGTTAGGACAGTTTCAGGATGGTTATTTGAATGTGCGTGGTTTAACCAGAAGACTGACCCAGGTTAATACACAGATAGCCATTCCTTTTGTGATGTCGAATAAAGGATACGGACTTTTGTGGAATAATTATGGTTTGACAGATTTTAATCCTGCTTCTTCGGTAGTTGCACTTCAGAAAACGGGGTTGGGAGGAAATAAAGTAACCGTGAATGTGACTTCTACTGAAGGGGGGAAGGAGGAAGTGCGTGAAAGTAATGTATTTGTGGGTAAGTTGAAAGTAGAATCAGACGGACAGTATGCTTTGATGCTGGATGTGGGAAGTTTAATGGCGCGTAGACATAATCTGGCAATTGATGGGCATACGGTAGTCGACATGAATAATCTCTGGTTGCCACCTACAGTTTCCATATTGGTAGATTTAAAAGCGGGAGAGCATAATTTAAGGGCTGAATTGACTAAAGAGGATGCACCTAAAGTGTATTTTAGAAAAGTAGATGAAACTACTACTTTTCGCTCTCCGGTATCGAATGGAATAGATTATACTTTCTTTGCAGGAACAGCCGATGAAGTGATTGCTTCTTATCGGGAAGCGACAGGAGAAGTCCCTATGTTGCCAGCGTGGGCTTTGGGATACATTCATTGCCGGGAACGTTTTCATTCTCAAAAAGAAATTCTGGAAACGGCTTCCGAATTTCGAAGAAAAAAATTGCCGGTTGACTTGATGGTACAGGACTGGCAGTACTGGGGAAAATATGGATGGAATGCCATGCGTTTTGACGAGATAGATTATCCTGCACCTCGGGAAATGACCGACAGTCTTCACCGGATGGGCATGAGATTGATGTTGTCGGTTTGGTCGAAAGTGGACCAGAATTCTGTGTTAGGAAAACGTTTAGCTGATAAGTCCTATTACATACCAGGTACTCCTTGGGTTGATTTTTTTAATCCGGAAGCTGCTTCTTTTTATTGGAAAAACTTTCGGGATAGTCTGGTGCTTCCGATAGGAATAGATGCTTGGTGGCTGGATGCGACGGAGCCGGAAAATGACGATTTGGTAGGACGTAGGGTAAACCATTCCACTTTCCCCGGAGAAGTGTTCCGGAATGTGTATCCACTTGTGGTCAACAAAACGATATATGAAGGTTTACGAGGTCTTTCCACTGATGAGGGAAAACAACGTGATTCTATTTCTCGGACTATTCTGCTTACCCGTAGCGGATTTCCTGGCATTCAGCGATATGGGGTTGCTACTTGGTCAGGAGATGTCGGGAATGACTGGGATACATTTCGTCGTCAGATTGTTGCAGGACTGGGTATTTCTGTTTGTGGTCTGCCTTGGTGGACTTATGATGCTGGAGGATTCTTTCGTCCAGGCGATGCACAGTATACAGATGCACATTTTCATGAGCGTTTTTCCAGATGGCTTCAGACTTCTGTCTTTTTACCTTTGATGCGTGTACATGGGTATATGACTAATACTGAGTTTTGGAATTATGGAGATAAAGTGACGGATATGGCTCGTAAATCATTGGAGCTGCGTTACCGCCTTTTACCATATATCTATTCTGAAGCAGCATGGGTCTCATTGGGAAATGGTACGATGTTACGTCCTCTGATGATGGATTTCCCTCAGGATACTCAAGCTTTATCTTTGAAATATCAATATATGTTTGGTCGGTTTCTGCTGGTTTCTCCTATCGTGGAAGAGGGACCTGTCGTGTGGAAGACATACCTGCCTGCCGTTCAGGGTGGATGGTATGATTTCCATGACAACCAGTATATGTCAACGGGTTGGGTTCAGACTTCAGTCTCTCCGGACTACATTCCTGTATTTGTCAAGGCTGGCACTGTCTTGCCTTTGTCATCAGGATATGCAGAAAATGCGCAGAAAGCCTTGAAATCAGATTTGGAGATACGTGTTTATGCAGGAACAGATGGAACCTATCAATTGTATGAGGATGAAGGTACAGACTACAACTATCAAAAAGGAGGATATTCTTGCATTCGTCTGTTTTGGGATGATGCGCATTCCATTTTGATTATTGGTAAACGGAGTGGTCAGTATGAGGGGATGGAACCGGTGCGGAACCTTAAGATTGTAAAAATAGCCTTGTCCTCAGATGGAAAATCGAACGTAACAGAAAAGTCTGTAGTCTATAAGGGTGAGGAGTTAAAAATAGCTTTTTGATAAAAATAAATAGAGATAACTGTTGAATATAAATTTTGAACTAATGGAAGTGAAAAGAATGTTTGTGACATTGACATCATTGATGGCTTTGTCTTTGGGACCTGTTTCTGCACAGGCTCAGACTGGAACCGAGAAGGTGAATGAGAAGTTTCATATCTATCTTTGTTTAGGACAGTCGAATATGGAGGGAAATGCAAAAATAGAAGCGTGTGATACGGTGAATGTAACTCCGCGTTTCAAGGTGCTTCAAGCTGTAGATTGCCCGGATTTAGGACGGGAAAAAGGTAAGTGGTACACTGCTGTTCCTCCTTTGGCAAGATGTGGAACGGGTTTAACTCCAGCAGACTATTTTGGACGAACATTGGCAGATAGCCTTCCAGCTGATGTAGAAATAGGTGTTATTAATGTGGCTGTGGGAGGATGTAGAATAGAATTATTTGATAAGGATAATTATGCTTCGTATGTGGCCGGATCTCCAGATTGGTTAAAAAATATGGTCGCTGAGTATGATGGAAATCCTTATGCAAGATTAATCGAGCTTGCTAAACAAGCTTCTCGGTGTGGAGTTATAAAAGGTATACTTCTTCATCAAGGAGAATCCAATACCGGAGATCCGGATTGGCCGATGAAGGTAAAAAAAGTATACGATAATATTCTTTCAGACCTTGGTTTGCAGCCTAACTCATTGCCTCTTTTAGTTGGTGAGCTTGTTTCTGAAGGGCAAGGGGGAGCTTGTGCATCGATGAATCCGGTGATTCAGAAATTACCTGAAACGATTCCTGTAGTACATGTGGTTTCTTCTGAAGGATGTGAGGCCGTATCCGATCGATTGCATTTTAGTGCAGCTGGCTATAGAGAACTTGGCAAGAGATATGCCCTTACCATGCTTGAACTTTTGAAAAAGAGTAAGTAATAGGGTATTATACGAAGAGAGGAGATAGACTCGGTCAACCCCGTCTATCTCCTCTCTTTTTATTCATCTTTCTTCTCCTCTTCTTTTTCTTTACAGCGTTCCGTATATTTACTGGGGGATACTCCGTACAATTCTTTGAATGCATTGGAGAAGTAAGTTGTATTGTTGAAACCTACCAGTTGGGCTATTTCAGACATACTGTAATTCTTCTCAGATTTCAGCAGGATTTCAGCTTGTTTCAGTCTGATATTCCTGATAAAATCCCGGGTAGACTGGTTGGTCAGTTCTTTTAGTTTTCTGTATAGGTGTACACGACTTATACCCACTTCGGCTGCAATCATTTCTGCATTTAAATCTGGATTATTCAGGTTCTTATTGATTACTTTTAGAACCTTTTGCATCAGCTTTTCATCTGCAGACTGAGGTTGTGCCACTTCAATATTGTCGTTTTGTTCTTGTTTTCCGCTAAAGTTATTGCGTAATATTTCTCTGTTTTTAATCAGGTTTTCAATAGTTGTTATTAAAATATCCAGGTTGAAAGGTTTGGCTATATAGGCGTCTGCTCCTAGGGAAAGTCCTTCGATATAATCCTTTTCACTGTTTTTGGCGGTAAGAAGGATTACCGGGATATGATTGGTTTTGATATTCTGCTTTAATTTACGAAGCAACGTGATGCCGTTCACTTCTGGCATCATGATGTCACTTAGAACCAAATCAGGCATGTGGTGCATAATAAGGTCGAGTGCTTCCTTCCCGTTGCTACAACTTAACACACGGAAATGACTTCCTAATTCAGTGAGCAGATAATTTCGTATCTCATCTTCATCTTCTACAATTAATATAGAATGCTTTTTCCTGATTACTTTTTTAGTGCCGTCTTCGCTATTTTCGTTTTCTTCAATAGAAGCCGGAATATGTTGCAGAGGCTGATCTTCAATGGATGGTTGCTCTGAAATATTCTTATTACTATTCTGATAAAGCTCTTCGGTTGACAGATGGCTACATCCCAATGGAATATGGATGGTAAAACTACATCCGGACTTGTTTTCATTGTTCTTGACCGTGATAGTACCATGATGCATCTTTATGAGCGACATAGATAGATGAAGCCCGATTCCGGTTCCTTTGCTTCGTGACCGGTCATCGCTTATCTGATAGAATCTTTCAAAAATACGTTCCATCTCACTTTCCTTTATGCCGGTTCCATTGTCTTCAATAATGATTTCTGCATAGTTATTCAATGGATAAACATTTGAAGAGTTATTGACGGAGTTGATATATATGTTGATTTCTCCTTCATTCTGGATATGTTTGAAGGAGTTTGAGAGTAAATTAAAGATTACTTTGTCAAAGTTATTAGGATCCAGCCAAACTTTCAGGCTCTCCATTTGGGTTATAATGTTTAATTTAGCTCCTTTAGCAGCTGCTTGATATGCAAATGTATTTTTTATGTCATTGATAAAGCTGATTAAATCCACTTCTGTGAAACTTAGCTTCATTTGGTTCTTATCTATCTTTCTGATGTCCATTAATTGGTTGATCAGGTTTAGAATTCTTTGCGCATTACGTTCTATCAATGAATAGCTTTTTTGTCTTTCGCTGTCATTATCTGTAGAGATTAATTTCTGTAATGGACTGATGATTAAAGACATCGGAGTTCTGATTTCATGAGAAATATTAATGAAGAACTGTAATTTACTTTCATTAATCTCTTCCAGATGTTTGTGTTTTAGCATCTCCTGTCTTACTCTGTATTTTTCTTTAGCCTGATGTATGAAGATGGCTATTATACTAATGATGATTAAGATATAGATAACCCATGCCAGACCGGAGTTGTACCATGCAGGATGTATATTAATGACTATTGTCTTTATTTTAGATTCAGAAGTGCCATTGATTGCTTTTACTTTAAATTCGTATTTTCCTACAGGAAGATTACTGAAGGAAACACGGGAGCTTCCTTTGGGCAAAGAGTTCCATGTTCCATTATTCATGGAATATAAATAGTTCTGTGGGGAAATGAAATTGTCTGTAGCAAATTCTATATAAAACGAATTGTCATAGTGGGACAGATTGATTTCTTGGGTATGAAATATATCATTATCTATCACATGATAACTTCCAGATTGGGTCATTTCGTTGACAGCTTTATCATGCAGATAGAAACCGGTAATTCTTATATTGCTTTGAAACTTCTGTGTTTCGATGTCATTCGGGTTAAAAAAGACAATGCCATTGGTTCCCCCAAACAGAATTTTTCCGTCGGGAGATATGCAATAGGCATTTCTTGAAAATTCATTATTGTATAATCCGTCTGATGCAAAGAAAGGAATAAACGATTTGTTATGTGAATTATATTTGGCAATTCCCTGACTTGTACTTACCCATATATCCTTGTTTTTATCCACAATGATTGATGAGATCAGATTATTGGGGAGTCCATTGTGAGTTGTAAATTTCTCAATTATATTCAAATTATAATCCATTACATAGATTCCTTCCGGGGTTCCTGCCCATATATGGTCGTCTGGCCCTTGTGCAATGGTATTTATACTTAAGCCTATGAGCACTTTTTCCTTACCTACGACTTTGAGCTTCTCAGTATCTATGCATTTAATACCATCATAAGTACCTATATACAATCGTCCGTTTGGAATATACAATAAAGTATTAATCCATTGATTGATTTCTTTCTCTGATAGAGCCTGATGTACTTTCAGGTCACTATAAGAAGCCGATGAAGCTGGTAAATCTACATAATAAAGCCCTGTTCCCATTGTGCCTATCCACAATCTTTTATGAGGGTCTTCTACGAATCTATATACTTTTGTTATTTCATTCCCTTCATTATTTCGCAGTGAAGTTTTTGAAAGTTTGTTTGTTTGCGAATCGAATACAGATATTCCACTAAGGTATGAACCTATCCATACCTTTTTATTGGAGTCTTCAAAAAGGCACATGACGGTAGGAGGAACATCCGGGTTTTTATCTTGAGTTAGATGTTGGATAAAGTTGTAGTTTTTGTCTAATAAATAAATACCATCATTGTCTGTACCTACAATTAGTTTACCCTTATCTGTGGTTTCGCACAAAGCTGTAATACAATTACTTCCTATGTAATTTCGGATAGATGAGAAGTTTCCGATGTAGTTAAACATATTCGCTTGTGAAGGAATAAATGCTACTCCTTTCTGGTAGATACCAATCCAAAGATTATTGCTGCTGTCTGTCAGCAAAGAATGTACTTTGCTTTTCTTGATGTTTATGTTGTCTATGTAAAAATCCGTGTTGGCTATGGATTTTTTTGAAATGTCATAAGCTACAATTCCTTCTCCATCAATGCCAATCAGCATGAGATTGTCATTTTGTTTAAGAACTTTAATGGGGAAATTGGAATGAAATATTTGATGAAAGGTATTATCCGCCTGATTGTATATAAAAACTCCTCGTCCGCTGGTTCCTGCATATATATTACCATTTGAGTCTTCTGTACAACAATTGATAAATTGATTTCCATAGAGTTTTCCAAGAGTATAATGATGAATCTTTTTGTTTTTATCAATTCTGATCATACCATGATATTCCGTGCAAATCCATATATTCCCCTTACGGTCTTCCATGATATCATTGATTGTATGTCCAATTAAAGATGGATTCCAATTCTCAATTTGAATATTTCCTTTATGGTCAAAAGTGAGTTTTTTGATACCATATCCACTTGTACCAATTAAGATACTGCCATCGCTGAGTTGTGCGATACTTTTATTGTTGTATGATGAATTGGATTTTTTGATAGTCTTGAAAGAGTCGGATTTATATTCATACATTTGTAATCCTTTGGTGGAAAGTATGTATAGATGTCCTTTGGCGTCTTGAAAAGTTCTGTATACATGATTCCCAAGCAGTGAGGTGGAATCATTGAATTGGTTCTTATAGTTGGTAAATTTAGCTCCATCATATTTATTTAATCCATTTTCTGTTGCAACCCAGATGTAACCCTTAGCGTCTTGGTATATATGACTAATCATACTGCTGGATATATCTCCATGAGTTGAATATAACTTACAAAACTGTCCTTTACAAAAAAGAGGTAGAAAACACAGAAAGATGATTAAAATAAAGGTTTTGTTTTTCATTATCTGTATCATAAGTTTACACTTGGTTATTTCCCTAATGGATAAGTTTGTTGAAATGTACGTATTGTTAGTGATGCAAAGTAAATTCTTTTTTTTCATTTCTCAATGAAAAGTAAAGGAATTAAATAGATATTTTATAGAGTTTCTGGTATAGGGCGGTGCTTAAAATAAGCAGTGTATGTGGACGTTAATACCCTTATTGTAGAGATGGTGTAACATATACATATGCTTTTTGTTACAATAGAAAATGAAATGTAACCATAGATGTAAGCTTGGTATCCTGTCGGACATACGTATTAATAACCTTTCCGTATTTTTGTTACAGTGAAAAATACAATGAAAAGTATATGAAAACACATTTTATTATTAAACGTTTTTTATTAGGCTTAGCCTTGCTTGCTTCTTGTGATTTTGGAGCTTTTGCAAAGGTGGTTTTACCTGTGCTGGTATCAGACGGTATGGTGTTGCAGCGAAATGCTCCGTTAACAATATGGGGTAAGGCTGATCCGTCTGAGAAGGTTTGTGTAAAGTTTCAAAAGAAACAATATAAGGTAACGGCGGATGAGAATGGGAAATGGGCTGTAACACTGCCTGCCATGAAAGCCGGAGGACCTTACTCTATGACAATTAACGACATTGTTTTAAATGATATTCTCGTAGGAGATGTCTTTTTATGTTCAGGTCAGTCTAATATGGAACTTCCGGTTAATCGAGTGATGGATAAATATGCAGACGAGATAGAAGGATATGAAAATACCTCTGTTCGATATGTGAAAGTTCCTTATTCGTATGATTTTTCTCAACAGAAAGAAGATATTCGTCCTGTAACCTGGCGTCCGATGACGACCGAAAATGTAAAAGATTTTTCTGCGATATGTTATTTCTTTTCCCGGTTGCTGGAAGAAAAGACTAATGTGCCGGTAGGTATTATTAATGCAAGTTGGGGAGGTACTCCGGTGGAAGCTTGGGTTAGTGAAAAAGGATTGCAAAACTTTCCGGAGTATGTACATCAGAAGGCCTTGTATGAGGATACAGAATTAGTTTCTCGGATAACAGAAACTGAAAGGCTGCATCAACAGGCATGGAATAAAGTATTGTATAAGTCTGATGCAGGACTTCATGGTGTGACACCTTGGTATGCGGAGGATTATGATGATTCGGATTGGGAAAAGGTAGATATGTTTTCAGATAACTGGGCCATTCGTAATGGCCGTCCTTTGAACGGAGTGCATTGGTTCAGGAAGGACTTTTTTGTACCAGAGGACTGGAGTGGAAAAGAAGCCGTTTTACGTTTAGGGTGCATTGTGGATGCAGACTCTGTGTTTGTAAACGGACATTTCGTCGGCACTGTTTCCTATCAGTATCCTCCTCGTATTTATAAAGTACCTTCCAAGTTGCTGAAGAAGGGAAAAAATCAACTTACTGTACGGTTGTTTAGTTATGGAGGACGTCCTTCTTTTGTAAAGGAAAAGCCTTATAAGTTGATTTGTGACGGGAAAGAAGTAAATCTGGAAGGGGGATGGAAGCACAAAATAGGTACGGTGATGCCCCCTTCTCCTTCTTCTACAGCCTTTCATTACACTCCTGTTGGCTTGTATAATGGGATGATTTATCCATTACGTCATTATACGTTCAAAGGAGTGGTGTGGTACCAGGGAGAGTCAAATGTGGGCCGTTGGAGCGAATATTCGTCTTTGCTCAGTGCATTGATAGCCGACTGGAGAACACTTTTCAAAGATGAAAATCTTCCTTTTTATATCATTGAATTAGCTGATTTCCTGGCACCGGATGATCCGGGGAGAGCAGCATGGGCTGAGTTGAGAAAACAGCAGGCGAAAACAGCCCGTGAGAATGCACACGTTACACTGATAAAGAATAGTGATACGGGAGAATGGAATGACATTCACCCTTTGGATAAAAAAACAGCAGCTACCCGTCTGGTGGAAGCAGTAATACAGAATGAAAAATAATAAACAGATATGAGTAAGATTCAGAATCAGAAAGTATCCATGGCCGAGAAAGTGGGCTATGGATTAGGAGACTGTTCCGCAAATCTGGTATTCCAGATGATGATGATTTACCAGACCAAATTCTATACGGATGTGTTTGGGCTGGAAGGAGCAATTGCAGGAACCGTCATGTTGGTAGCACGTATTGTGGATGCGTTTGTAGATCCCACTGTCGGTATTTTGTCTGACCGGACTCAGACGAAATGGGGAAAATATCGTCCATGGGTATTATGGACAGCACTTCCTTTCATGGTGTTCTATGTACTGGCCTTTTACAATCCGGGCATTGAAGAAAAAGGACTGGTAGCATTGTATGCTACAATTTCATACACCTTGCTGATGACGATGTATTCTTTTAATAATACACCTTATTCTTCATTGGGAGGAGTCATGTCGTCAGATATTAAAGAACGTACCAGTATCACCTCTGTGCGTTTCGTTTTTTCTACGATTGCACAGTTTGTGGTTCAAGGGCTTACCTTACCGTTGGTCAGCAAGTTCTCGGAAGGTAGTGACAAGGCACATGGCTGGCTCTGTACCATATCCTTGTTTGCTGTCGTAGGTTTCTTGTTTTTGGTAATTGTATTTTTCTCGGCAAAAGAACGTATTACTCCGCCTGCCAATCAGAAAAATGATACCCGTCAGGATATAAAAGATGTATTAAGCAGTGTGCCTTGGCGTGCCATGTTTGTCTTAACTCTTTTTGTGTTTATCACACTGGCTATGTGGGGAAGTGCCATGAACTATTATTTTGAAAACTATGTGGATAAAGCAGCTTTGTTTACTTTCCTGGATAATATAGGATTGGTAGCTACTGACGGTGGAACTTCAGTCGGGTATCATATACTTGATGCTTTCGGCTTGATTGTAACTTCTCCGGACAAAGCATACGAAGTGGGTTTTGGCGTATTTAATATGGTGGGAGCCTTGGTTCAGTTTTTTGGCGTAATTTGTTTATCGGAATTTTTAGCCAACAAATATGGCAAGAAGCGTACGTTTATCGTATGTCTTGCGCTGACGGCTATTTTCACGGCTTTGTTCTATTTCCCTTCAAAATACGATATTGAAATGATGTTCGTATTGAACTTCTTGAAGAGCTTGGCCTATGCACCTACAGTTCCTTTGCTTTGGGCTATGATTGCCGATGTGGCCGACCATTCGGAATATATCAATTACCGTCGTGCTACGGGATTTATCTTTTCGGGAGTGGTGTTTGCCCTGAAAGCCGGATTAGGTATTGGAGGAGCTGTATTGGGCTTCTTACTGTCGGGATTTGGTTATGTTTCTGGAGCGGATATAGCTCAAAGTGATACAGCCGTTCATGGCATCATTCTTTCATCAAGTCTGATTCCAGCCGCATTCTTTTTTGTTGGTGTGGTGGCATTATGTTTCTATCCTATCAGTAAAGAATATAATGAGAAAATGCAGGCAGAATTAACAGCTCGAAGAAGTAAAAGTGACTATTAATTAAGGAAAGAATATATGAAGAACAAACACATTGCATCATGGATGCTGTGCAGCCTGTTTATTATGGGATGCGGGAGTAAGGTTTCTGATACGGTTGTATCAGAGAAATCTTTGAAAGAGGTTGTAGGAGACAAGTTTTTAATGGGAGTAGCGCTGAATGTACGTCAGTCATCTGGTGCTGATACTTCAGCAGTGAAGATTGTGAAACAGCATTTCAATTCCATTGTAGCGGAAAACTGTATGAAGTGTGAGGAGATTCAGCCTAAAGAAGGAGTATTTCATTTTGAGGATGCCGACCGCTTTGTGCAGTTCGGAATTGACAATGGCATGACGGTGATAGGACATTGCTTGGTGTGGCATTCTCAGCTTCCGGACTGGTTCTGCGTAGATGAAAAAGGTCAGAATGTTTCTCCTGAAAAGTTGAAACAGCGTATGAAAACGCATATTCAGACCGTTGTAGGACGATACAAAGGAAAAGTAAAAGGCTGGGATGTGGTGAATGAAGCTATTGTGGAAGATGGCTCCTATCGCAAAAGTAAATTTTATGAAATCTTGGGAGAAGAGTTTATTCCACTGGCCTTCCAGTATGCGCACGAGGCTGACCCGGATGCCGAACTTTATTATAATGATTATGGTATGGACGTGCAGGGGCGTCGGGAAGGAGTTGTGAAGCTTGTCCGTTCATTGAAGGAAAAAGGATTGCGTATTGATGCTGTGGGCATGCAAGGACACATGGGAATGGATTACCCCGACATCCAGAAATTTGAAGAAAGTATGCTTGCTTTTGCTTCAGCTGGTGTCAAGGTGATGATTACAGAATGGGATATGAGTGCGCTGCCTACTGCACTTCGCAGCGCCAACATCTCGGATACGGTTGCGTTTAAGAAAACATTGAATCCTTATCCGCAGGAACTCCCTGATTCTGTCAGCCAGGCATGGAATAAAAGAATGCAGCAGTTCTTCCAGCTTTTTGAAAAACATGCCGATATTGTGACGCGTGTAACGGCATGGGGAGTTACAGATAGTGATTCGTGGAAGAATGATTTCCCGATTCGTGGAAGAAGAGACTATCCGTTGCTTTTTGACCGGAACTATCAACCTAAGGAATTTATACAGAAAATGATGGATGAGCAGTCGGATACGACAGCTATTGCACAGAAATAACGTTTAACAGGAGACGCTTTCAGTAAGAGTCTCATAAATCAATATAAAAATGAAAAAGGAAGAAAGATATTTGTTTCCTGCCGACTATATGGCAGATCCGTCAGTACATGTATTTAACGGACGTTTGTATATTTATCCTTCACACGACCGTGAATCAGGTATTCCTGAAAATGACAACGGTGACCATTTTGATATGAATGATTACCATGTACTGTCGACGGATGACGTGATGCATGGTGAAATCGTCGATCATGGAGTGGCTTTGAAGGTTGCTGATATACCTTGGGCCGGACGCCAGCTGTGGGACTGTGACATTGCCTGCAAGGATGGAAAATATTACTTGTATTTTCCGTTGAAAGACCGGAATGATATTTTCCGTATGGGGGTAGCCATTAGCGATAAACCTGAAGGTCCGTTTATTCCTCAGCCCGATCCGATTCGTGGAAGCTACAGTATTGATGCGGCAGTTTTCCGCGATGATGACGGAAGCTACTACATGTATTTTGGCGGAATCTGGGGAGGACAGTTGCAGCGTTACCGTGATAACAAAGCCATTGAAAGTCCATGTCTCCCGGCTGATAATGAACCGGCTTTGCCCAGTCGTGTGGTAAAATTATCGGATAATATGTTGGAATTTGCAGAAGAACCCCGTCCGGTCATCGTATTGGGAGAAGATGGCAAACCTTTGTTTGCAGGCGATCCGCATCGTTTCTTTGAGGCTTCGTGGATGCATAAATATAAAGGTAAATATTATTTCTCTTATTCTACGGGCGATACCCATCTGTTGTGTTATGCGGTAGGCGACAATCCTTATGGACCGTTTACATATCAGGGAGTAATTCTGACTCCGGTAGTAGGATGGACTACCCATCACTCTATTGCAGAATATAAAGGAAAGTGGTATCTTTTCCATCATGATTGTGTTCCTTCAGGTGGAAAGACCTGGCTTCGCAGTTTAAAAGTGGTTGAATTGGAATACGATGAAGAGGGTAAGATTCAGACCATAAAAGGAAGTGCGGATGAATAAAAAGTACTTGTTGGGTATATGTCTTTTGTCTTTCGGACTGACCTTATTTGCGGAAGATGGAAGTAAACTCTGGTTGCGACAGGCGTCTTGTGAAAAGGCGTCTGTCTGTTGTTCAATTTCTTCTCCTACCATTGCCATAGCTCGTGAGGAACTGGCTTCTTTATGGCGTGGAAAGGCGGTTGAACTACAACTGTTTGCTGATGAAGCTCATCGTAAGCTGGGGAAGGAAGGGTACACCATACGTACTTCCGATGAAAAGATAGTGCTTGGTTCTACTACTGAACAGGGCTTGCTTTATGCGGCCTATCATCTTTTACGTTTGCAGGCAGAAGGGGCAGATTGTACCCGTCTGGATATTGCAGAAGAACCAGCCTTCGATGTACGTGTACTGAATCATTGGGATAATCTGGATGGCACGATAGAGCGTGGATATGCCGGTAAATCCTTGTGGCAGTGGGATGAACTTTCAGATACTGTGTCGGCACGTTATCAGGAATATGCCCGGGCCAATGCTTCGGTTGGTATCAACGGGACAGTACTTAACAATGTCAATGCTTCGGTTAAAATACTTTCCAGCGAATACCTTGAAAAGGTACGCGTGCTTGCGGATATTTTCCGGCCGTACGGAATAAAAGTCTATCTTTCGGTCAACTTTGCTTCTCCCATGCAGTTGGGAGGATTGTCTACAGCCGACCCGTTGAATGAGGAAGTGGCTGAGTGGTGGAAGAAGAAGGTACATGAGATTTACAGTCTTATCCCTGATTTTGGAGGTTTTCTGGTCAAGGCTAATTCAGAAGGACAGCCTGGTCCGTGCGATTACGGGCGTACGCATGCCGAAGGAGCGAATATGATGGCAAGGGCCCTGAAACCCTACGGAGGAATCGTGATGTGGCGTGCGTTTGTGTACAGTCCGTCGGATGCCGACAGAGCCAAACAGGCTTATCTGGAGTTTAAACCTTTGGATGGAAAATTTTTGGATAATGTGATTGTGCAGGTGAAAAACGGTCCGATTGACTTCCAGCCGAGAGAACCTTACAGTCCGTTGTTTGGTGCGATGCCCCACACCCCGTTGATGGCTGAATTTCAGGTTACACAGGAGTACTTAGGGCATTCCAATCATCTGGCTTACCTGGCTACTATGTGGAAGGAGTTTTATCGTTATGTGTCTCCTGCTTCTTTAAAAGGGGTGGCTGGAGTGGCCAATATAGGTGATGATACCAACTGGTGCGGACATGATTTTGCGCAGGCTAACTGGTATGCGTATGGTCGGTTGGCATGGAATCCTTTGCTTTCTTCTGAAGAAATAGCTAAAGAGTGGCTGGCACAGACTTTTACGTCCGACCCTAAATTCGTAGAGCCCATGACGCAAGTCATGATGGATAGTCGGGAGGCGGTGGTAGATTACATGATGCCGTTAGGATTACATCATATTTTTGCCTGGAGTCATCATTACGGACCGGAACCCTGGTGTGAGGTATCGGGTGCTCGTGCAGATTGGTTGTCGTCGTATTATCATCAGGCAGACAAAAAAGGTTTGGGATTTGACCGGAGTCGTTCTGGAAGTGATGCGGTGTCTCAGTATCCAGACTCTTTAGTTCACGTATTCAATTCATTGGAGCTATGTCCGGAAGAATTTTTGTTGTGGTTTCATCATGTAGACTGGAATCATTCATTAAAGTCTGGACGTACTCTTTGGGATGAATTGTGTTATAAATATCAGCAAGGCGTTGATAAAGTGCGTGAGTTCCAGAAAGTGTGGAACCAGATGAAACCGTATGTGGATGAGGAGCGTTTTCAGGCGGTGGCTAAACGGCTGGATATTCAGGCGAATGATGCGGTATGGTGGAAAGATGCGTGTCTGGAATATTTTCGTACCTATTCTCACATGAAGTATCCTGAAGGGGTAGAGGCTCCTGTATTCAAATTGAAAGAATTGAAAAAGGTAAAATTACCGATTAGTAACTATGAATGCCCTTCGGCAGACATGCTTCCACGGAAAAACAGCTCTTTGGAATAATTCCGTTTATCTTGATTATCAATTAGTTATCGATTAAGAAGCTAATAGGGTTTTCTATAGAATAAAACGCAAGGACGTTTCACATCAAACGTCCTTGCGTTTTGTCTTAAATGCACTTACGTTTTAGTTGAAACGCACTTGCGTTTTGAATAAAACGTCCTTGCGTTTTTTAGAAGCGGCAACGGATGTCAATTCCCACTTGTACGGGACGTCCTTTTTGTGCGAATCCACGGCTCATTGTTTCAAAGTAGAAAGCCTGATAATCTTTGTTTAAGGCATTGTTTACCCAGAAACCGATTTGTCCGTTACCCTTGTTCAAGCTGAGTCGGCCGTTCAATGTGCCGTAAAGTGCCTGACTGGCATTGTTCTGTTCTGTCCAGTAGATGCGGCCTGCAGCGCGATAGTTGGCATCCAGGGTGATGTTGTCCAGAATAGCGTTCTTGTGCAGTGGGAAAATGTATTGTCCGCCTACGGCAAATGTATGTTTAGGAACAAAGGGTACATAGTTGCCGTTATAGTTTTCTGTTTCACTTATCACATAATCAGTGAAGGTGGCGTATGTATATCCGTAGTTTCCGTTCAGGCTGAACTGGTCAGTGAGCTGTGCGCGTAAGCTGGCTTCCGCACCTAAGCTACGGCTCTTTCCGGCATTTACCGTGATACGTCCCAATCCACTTTCTGCAAAGCGTGACAACTGCTGGTCGCGAGTGTCCATGTAAAAAGCTGAGAGGTCGGCTTGTAACTTTCCGTTGAACAGGGTGAGGTGAGAACCGATTTCGTAGTTCCATGAATACTCCGGCTTGTAAAGGGTAGCTGCCTTTACGTCTGTTTGCGGGCTTTGAGCCATACCGTTCAGAATACCGATAATTTTTTGTTTCTGTTCATCTTTTATGGGCGCTGATTCGAGAGCTGGAATCGTTACGCCTGCTACGTCTTTCATCATGCTTGCCTGCATGTCATTCTGCAACAGGTCAGAGAACATCTGGATGTTGTATCCTCCCGAACGGTATCCTTTAGATACACTCGCGTAGATGTTGTTGCGTGAATCAAAGTCGTATTGCAAGGCGAATTTAGGCAACAGCTGGATGTAGTCGTGCGACAGCTTTCCATTATAACTGTTGTTTACGTTGAATTCTTTTGCCGGAATCATCTCAATTACTTTGTTGGCTGGAGTCAATGTACCGTTCAATGAGTAAGTATGTGTGAATTGGCAGCCACTATAGTAATCCAGTTTCAGGCTTTCATAATCCATACGGAGACCGGCAGTGAAAGAGAGTCCTTCCAGCCCGAACAGGTCATTGAAAGTGGACTGGTGGAAAATGGCACCATTCAAAATCGGTGTGCTGAATTTTCCTGGAATGGCAAGTTGTTCACCGTTAATTATGTCATTGAAGTTTAACTTCATGCTCATGGGACCCATTGATATTGCGGGCATGTATTTGTTGGCGTTTGTGTTGATGGTAGAATTCAGCCAGTTTACTCCGTCCTTCTGGAAGGTGACAGGAGCCTCTGTATCCAACCACTGATAGAATCCGCTCACTCCGGTAGTCCACTGCCAGCGGCGTCCGGGTTTGGATTTCAACACGATTTCTTCGCTAAGTGTCTTGGAATTCTGCTTCTGCATCATGGTGTAGATGTTCTGCTCCGTAAAGTCCTGGTCCAGGTCCATGTGGTCGCGCAGGTACTGGAAACCGGTTACGCTACTAAGAATGAAATTGTCGGCTTGATATTCCAGGTTCAGTCCGGTGTTCAGCAAGTTTCGTTTGTATCCGCAGGCATTGTCGTAAGAGATACGGCCGATGTAGTCGGCACGGTCTTCTTCTCCGCTGACTTTACCTGTGTATTCATACGGATAGCCGCCCTGGTTGGTATATTCGTAGTTCACGGTAAAGTCAAGCTTCAGGTTTTCGGTCGGCAAATAAATGGCACGTATACGTCCGCCGAACTCATTGTCCGTATCAATTCGTTTTCCGTTAAAGTCGTTTTTGAAGAAACCTCCTTTGTGGTCATAAAACAATCCCACAGAAAAGGCAAACTGATTGGAAATACGATGGTAATGCGTAAGTGAGGCATTGTAATTGTTGTAGGTGGCAGCACCTAAACGAAGGTCTGTTCCCTGATACGTAAACGGTGATTTGGTAAACACACGGATAAGTCCTCCCATGGTATTACGTCCGTAGAGCGTTCCTTGCGGACCTCGCATTACGTCGATACGTTCAATATCAGAATAATTGAAATCGAAGGCCGATTTGTCGATAAAGGGAATATTGTCCACATAAAGTCCCACAGCCGGTGTATTGATGCGCGAGCCGATGCCTCGGATGTAAACCGAAGTCGTCAGTTTAGAACCATAGTCTGGAATGAATAAGTTCGGAACCAGTGCAGACAATGATTTTACAGAGGTTACCGAATTATTGCGCATTGCACTTTGTGAGAAGGAAGTTGACGAAGTGGCTTGCTGACGCAGACGGTTGTTCTCCTTCGGAGTAGCAATAACCACAACCTCTTCTATGTCAATAACCTTTGTTGTATCTTTAGGTAGAGAGTTCTCAGGTGATACCGGACCTGCCAAGGCGCTCTTTATAGAAACAGCCAGTAACGAAACAATAGCAATATTTTTTTTCATTCTGTTGAAAGATATAGTTTAGTTAACGGCTGCAAAGTAACGCCAATTTGCTTGGACGGGCAATCCTAATAAATGAGGATTTTGCTTATTTTTGTACGTAGTAATAGGATTAACGTATGAAAAGAATGAAACAATTTTTGAGTTTGGTAGCGGTATGTATTTTCTCGCTCTCCGCTTGGGCACAGGAAACTGTGGCTGTCAATACGGGAGATCTTATTTCTCCCGAAGTAAAGAATCAAACTGTGACTTTTCGTCTGCTGGCTCCTGAGGCCAGGGAAGTATGGGTAGAAACAGACTTCTTTGAAAAGTCCCGACAGCAGACTCCATTGGGAGAGGTAGAAATGGCAGGACGTCAACGGATGGAAAAAGGAGAGAATGGTGTGTGGAGCTATACGGTTGCTTTGCCTGCGCCCGAACTGCATACTTATTGCTTTTATGTGGATGGCGTGCGTATGCTTGATCCCTCCAATGTATATATGCTTCGTGATATAGCTACTTACATGAACTATTTTCTTGTGGATGGAGCTTTGTCTGAGAATTATTTTGTTCGGGAAGTACCTCATGGGACGGTTGCGAAGGTGTGGTATCCGAGCCCTTCTTTGGGGATGGAACGTCGTCGGATGACGGTATATACCCCAGCTGGTTATGAGGAAGGGACAAAACGTTACCCGGTTCTTTATTTGTTGCACGGGGCCGGAGGAGATGAGAATGCCTGGAGTGAACTGGGGCGTGCTGTACAGATCTTGGATAATTTGATAGCACAAGGAAAAGCAGAGCCAATGATTGTAGTGATGCCGAATGGAAATGGGGCACAGCAGGCTGTACCGGGGGAATATCCTAACAGCATGTACAAACCTTCTTTCATGAATCCGAAAACCATGGAGGGGTCTTATGAGAAAGCATTTCCGGATATTATGAATTTTGTGGAAAGTCATTACCGGACGATAAACGATAAGGCGCATCGGGCAATTGCCGGATTGTCGATGGGAGGATTTCATTCATTGTATATCTCTGCCAATTATCCGGACAAGTTTGATTATGTAGGACTCTTTTCTGCGGCAATTAACCGTGAGTCGAAAGGAGAGAACACTTATATCTATAAGAATCTGGAGGAAAAGTTAGCAACTCAGTTTGCGGCAGCTCCAAAACTGTATTTTATAGCTATCGGAAATGCAGATTTTTTATATCAGGACAATGTGGAGTTTCGTCAGTTGCTTGATCGTCATGGGTATAAATATGAATATGCAGAGACGGATGGCGGGCATGAATGGCGCAACTGGCGAAAATATTTGAATAATTGGTTGCCGAAGTTATTTAAATAAACTTTATATACTGTCGGCTTCTACGTATCCGTGCATGACCGCATAGATGGCCAGGCCGGATACGGACTTAATACCCAATTTTTCTGTGATGTTTTTCCGGTGGGAAATAACCGTAGTCAGACTAATGTGTAGCTTGTCTGCTATCTCTTTGTTAATTAACCCTTTAGTCACAAGCCTGAGCACCTCAATCTCTCGGGCACTTAGTTCATGTTCTGCATCGGTGGCAGGAGGCGTTACGGGATGATGCGTCAGCTCGTGGCCTCGTTTTCGGGTCTGCATGATGGTTTTTACCAGTTGCTCCTGTGGAAGAAGAATGTTCAGGCTTGGAATACCTGTCAGCAAGGGAGGTTCTCCTGCAGAGAGTACAATGCACTTGGGCTTTCTTTCTAAAAAAAATGACGTATGCTCAAAATACACATTGGCCGACACAAAATAATGTGCATACATGTCGGGTGTATCGTCTATCAGTTTTTCAAAAGAAGAAAACGTACGTATGACTGCCTCGGGAATAAGTTCTTCCAGAATCGTACGTAGTCCGAGGGCCGTCAGCGTGTTGGGCTCAATGATGGCTATTTCCGGCAGGTGGTGCATATAATAAGGTAATTAATGGTTTAAATAATTGGCTACGGCTTCAGCACATCGCTCTCCGTCAATTCCCGCTGAGACAATACCTCCGGCATATCCGGCACCTTCTCCACAGGGGAAGAGACCTTCCATGGTAAGATGTTGCAGGGTATCTTTATCGCGTACGATACGTACGGGGGAGGAGGTACGTGTTTCTACGGCAATCATGACTGCTTCGTTAGTGAGAAAGCCACGTGAACTCTTCCCGAAAAGCTGGAACCCTTTGCTCAGGCGTTCACTCAGGAAAGAGGGCATCCAGAAATGAAGGGGAGAAGATACTAATCCCGGACTATAAGAGGTAGCCGGAAGATCGTAGCTGAGTTTCTTTCGTGTGAAATCGACCATACGTTGCGAGGGAGCAGTCTGACGCATATTTCCCTGTTGCCAGCAGATTTGTTCCAGTTTTTCCTGGAAACGCATCATGGCTAATGTATGGATGGTACCTTCAGGCTGCTTTCCGTCGCGCAGAATCAGTTCTTCCGTCAGGCTTTCATTGGATTCGGGGAAAGGTTCCGCCTGGAGTTGCATTTCCGGGAGCAGAAGGTCTTCCGGACGTGTTTCTACCACCATACCCGAGTTGCTCCATTTGGTGCCGCGGTTGCTCGGGCTCATACCGTTGACTACCAGCTGGTGAGGACCACTGGCTGCCGGTACGACAAATCCACCGGGACACATGCAGAAGCTGTACACTCCTCGTCCGTCTACTTGTTGTACGAAACTATATTCGGCGGCCGGAAGGTACTTTCCTCGTCCGTTTTTATTGTGATATTGTATCTGGTCAATCAGCATGGACGGGTGCTCCAGTCGTACACCGATGGCAATTCCTTTGGTTTCCAGTTGCACCCCATGGGCATACAACCAGCGATATACATCTCGGGCAGAATGTCCGGTTGCTAGAATGACGGGGCCTAAAAAGGTCTTTCCGGTATTCGTTTCAATGCCTTTTACCTTTTGACCTTCTATGAGTACAGTTTCCATTCGAGTCTGGAAGTGTACTTCTCCTCCACAGGCAAGAATGGTGTTGCGCATGTTTTCGATGACTCTGGGAAGCTTGTCCGTCCCGATGTGCGGATGAGCGTCCGACAAAATGGTAGGACTGGCTCCGTGCTGGCAGAATACATTTAATATTTTTTCTACGCTGCCTCTCTTTTTACTGCGGGTGTAGAGCTTTCCGTCGGAATAAGCTCCGGCTCCACCTTCTCCAAAGCTGTAGTTTGATTCAGCGTCTACCTTGTGCTCCCGGCTGATTCGGGCCAGGTCTTCTTTTCGCTCACGTACATTCTTTCCTCGTTCTACCACAATAGGACGAAGGCCTAATTCGATGAGCTTGAGGGCTGCAAACAATCCTCCAGGACCTGCACCCACCACAATGACTGCAGGACGACCCTCTACATTGGGATAATCCGTACGTACAAATTCTTCCTCAGAGGGTGTTTCGTTGACAAATACACGAATGGTCAGGTTGACATAAATGGTACGTTGACGCGCATCAATGCTTCGTTTCAAGATACGTATGGCATTAATGGTACGTACGTCCAAACCTTTTTCTCGACCGATGTATTGTTTGAGTGATTGTTCGCTGGCTGCCTGTTCGGGCAGAATCCGGAGTTGGTATTCGTGAATCATATTTTTGTAACTTTTTTGCAAAGATAGGATTTCTGTTTTGTTCTTGCAAAAGGAAGTCAATGGGAGATTTTATACTGATTTAAGACTTTAATTCAGGGGAAATGGTAAATTTTTCTATATTTGTGGTCGATTTTTCCCAACATTTGTAAGTGGAGAAACGTTATTGATAATGATAGTTGAATTTTAGTTAAAATAAAATTATGATGTGTAAGGTGAAAAAAATGTATCCTTTATGGGGCCTTTTGCTGTCGTTCCCGTTGTGGACGGTGTCATGTGTGGATAACAAGTATGATCTTGATAAGGACATTGACATGACAATTAATGTGGGAGGAGAGCATCTCACAATTCCTGCTGGTAGTTCAGATACCGCCTACTTAAGTAAAATTATTGAGGTGGAAGAAGGAGATATTCTTCAACCTGATGCTGCTACCCGTGTATACCATCTGACGAAAAGGGATGATATTGATGTGGATCCAACTACGGTGAAGGAGGTGACGATTAGTAGTGCAAATACTGATTTGAAACAAGAGTTAGTAGGTTCTGATGACGGTGGTTCTGGAAGTAAAACAACAGAATTGGATGTAAAAAATAATCTGAGAGCAGAAGCAAGTGATATAGATGAGGCTTTAATCGAATTAGGTGCTTTAGGAGCTAAAACACCTACGAGTTTAACTTTGGCATTTGAGTTCTTAAATACTGGGAACTTAACATTTGGCTCTGTAACTGCTAAAAATCTAGAAATTCAACTTCCAGATTTTTTGATGTTTGAAAAAGGAGAAGTAGAAGAAGGTAATAAACTTATTTTGAATAATGAGGAACTGAAAAATGCACAGAAGGTATTGCATGTAATCGGTTATCAGTTTGGGGGAAAGGCTGGAGAAGGAGAAATACCGGATAAAAATAGAACAATCACAATTAATGGATTAGTTACAATGCAAGGACAGGTGGTGACTTCGGGAATTAATGGTTCTGGTAGTTTGACTATGACTTTGGATGTTACTTTGGAAGAAATGACCGCAAACAGTGTAACCGGAGTCATTCAGCCTGAGATTAAAGCGGAAACTACTAATATAGAATTGAACGATTTGCCTGATTTCTTGAAAGATGAAGAAACTCGTATGGACATTACCAATCCGGTGATTCTGCTGAGAGCCGAAAATCAATTGGAGACACCGGTAGAAGTTGATGCCGTACTTACTCCGATGAAAGGTAATGCTCAGATTGATGGTAAAGAAGTAAAAGTGGGAAGCGGTTATGGCAAAACTCCTGTGGTATTAGCGTCGGGTAAAAATGTGATTGCTCTTTCTCGTACTGGTGAATGTACAATCGAGGGAGTGACGAGTAACGTGAAAGTAGAAGACATAAATGATTTGTTGGAAACAATTCCGGATGACATTGAGGTGGATTTACAGCCTGTTGTCCGCAATGAAGGTTATTATACTGCAGAATTGGGCAGAGCATACGAAATGCCTTCAAGTTATGAAGTAGATGTGCCGTTGAGTTTTGAGCAGAACTTAAATATTGTGTACAATGATTCCGTTCAAGATTTGAATAAAGACCTGAATGATTTGGATAAGGTAATTCTGAAAAAAGCCAATGTTCTTTTAACGGTAGATAATGCCATACCATTGAAATTGCAGTTAAAACCTGAAAACGTGTTGATTAAAGATGTGTATGGTAATGAGTTGACTGCTGTGAAGAAAACAATAGAAGAGGATAAACAGTATGTTACAGAAAGTACGGATGGAGAAAAACCGGTGACCAGCGAGCTGGTTTTGAATCTGACTTCGGAGGATACGGCGTTCTTGTCGAAGATTGATCGTATTTGCTTTAAACTGACAGCTGTTCCGGGAAGTGCTACTGGTGTACCTTTGAAAGATACGCAATGGCTGAAGGTAACAAGTATCAAATTGTCTGTACCGGGTGGTGTGAATGTGGATTTGAATTAATAATGAACGGGAAAAAATGAAACAAATGAAGAAAAATATATTGTGTACGGTATTGTCTGGATTGGCTGTTTTTGCGTTTGTGGGGGAAGCAGTAGCACAACCTCAGATTAATCGTTCTGCCTACTTTTTGGGAGGTGCTACCTATCGTCATGAACTGAACCCTGCATTTATGGGAGAGAGAGGATATGTGAGCATGCCCGGGTTGGGTAATTTGTCGGTAGGAGCTCAAGGAACTGCAGGTGTAGGCGACTTTCTGTTTGTAAAGTCCAATGGTGACTTGATGACCTTCATGCATGAGGAAGTGAGTAGAAAAGACTTCCTGAATGGTTTGCCTAACCGGTTGAAAATGGGATTTAATGTCAATGAGAATATCTTGTCTACCGGATTTTATGCATGGGGAGGTTTTAATACGATAGGACTTTCTATTAAAAGTAACACCAATCTGTCGGCTCCTGACCAACTGTTTAAGTTTATGAAGAATGGAGTGGATGCCCCGGAAGGAACGCGTTACACAGTTAACGATTTGAGCATTCTTTCGACGAATTATGCAGAACTGGCATTGGGACATGCACGTCAGATAAACGATCAGTGGACAGTAGGTGCTAAAATGAAGTTCCTGGTGGGACTTGCTAAGGCTACTGTAAAGATTGACCGACTGGATATTGAAGCGACTCCGGATGCTTGGAAAATCACTCCGTCGGGTGCGCAAGCCTATCTGTCTGCCAAAGGCTTGATAGTGCCGACTCGTGGAGAAACGGGCAATTATGATGAAAGTGATTATGAACTGGATGCCAATGGCAACCGTACCGATAAACTGAAACCTGGTTCAGAGCAGTTGATTTCGTATGATGATGTGGATTTTGATGATAACAATATCGGTCCTACAGGTTTTGGTATGGCGTTTGATTTCGGTGCGACTTATCGTCTGAATGATGAATGGACATTCTCTGCTGCATTGCTTGATTTGGGATTCATCTGTTGGAAGAATACGGTCAAAGCTACCATGAACAATAGCTTTGAATTTGATGGATTTAATGAAATTCCGGTGAAATCAGACTTGGGAGATAATGACCCTAATTCAATTGATAACCAGAGCGACCGTATTGTAGATGACCTGGAACAGATGTCTAAGTTTACAAAAGAGGGAGAGGGACTGAAACGTACTACAGCGTTGGCGGCTACGTTAAACCTCGGTGCGGAATATACATTGCCTGCTTATGACCGCTTGAAGTTTGGTTTCTTGTCTTCTTCTCGTTTCCAGGGACGTCACTCTTGGACGGAAGCACGTGTCTCTGCCAATGTGTCTCCTCTGACCTGGTTTGAGGCTTCAGTGAACTATGCCCTTTCTAACTTTGGTTCTACGGGAGGATTGATGTTGAATTTTCACCCGAGAGGTTTCAACTTCTTTGTGGCAGCAGATGTGCCGTTGTGTAAATATACAAAGCCGAGTCTTAGTTTGCCGCTTAATCGTTTCTCTGCCAATATTAATTTAGGAATCAACTTTACTTTCGGTCCGAAGTATAAGACAAAACACCGTTGTGTAGAAGTTCAGTCATTATAATTTTTAAACAAGTAAATATGAGAAAAATAGCATATATATTGTCGTTTGTCATGTTGCCGCTGGTTGCCATGGCAGGTGATATAAAGTATACACGTCCGGTATTGACGTTAAAAAACGACACGCTGATTGTTGAGTTTTCCATGAGTGTGGAAGATGTGCGTGTGAATAGTGAGCAGACGTATGCCTTTACTCCTGTATTGCGTGAAGGAAAAAACTATTACGCCATGCCTCCGGTAGTAGTAACCGGAAAGAACGGTGATTACAAAATGCGCCGTCAGGAGCGGAAAATGGCTCGTCGTTTCGGGTTTGATAATCCTTTTGTTGTGATTCACGGACGTCAGGAAAATCGGGAGGATGTGGTTCGCTATCAGGCTTCTGTTCCTTATCAGGCATGGATGGACCATGCTTCCATGATTCTGTTGCAGGAAGGAAAAGAATGCTGTGAGGTGGATTTGCTGGATATTACGGTGATTGAACCGGATGTGGCTGTGGAAACTCCGGCTCTGCCTGTAGAATTTGAGGTGTGTGATCCTTGCAAGGAAATGGTTTCTTTCCTGACTCCGAAAGAAGAACCGTTGAAGGTACGTTCTGAGCAAAGTACGTTATATATTGAATTTCCGGTAGGGAAAACGGCCTTTGATGCGAATTATAAAAATAATCGTAGCGAATTGCAGAAGATGAAAGAGATTTTGGATCCGTTGGAAGATGGAGATTTGGTGACGTTTAAGTCAATCAATGTGTGCGGATATTCTTCACCGGATGGTTCGGTTCGTACGAATGACCGGGTGGCCACGCAACGTGCGGAATCGTTTGCGCTGAACCTGAAAGGCGGATATAATTTCCCGAAGAAAGTGTTGCATGTGACTTCTGCGGGTGAGGATTGGGAGACTTTGGTAAAAATGCTGGAAGAAGATCAACCTGCTTATGCGGAAAAGGCTTTGGCTGTAATTCAGAAATATGACAATCTGGATGTACGTGAAGCTCGATTGAAATCTACACTGGGCATGGCTACTTATCGTACGATGATGAACCAGTATTATCCTCGTTTGCGTCGTTTGAGTGTATCGGTAGATTACGAAGTGAGAGAAGTCTTGAACTCAGAAGCTGCCCGCCTGATTTATACCAATCCGAAATTGTTGAGCTTGCAGGAAATGTATCGTGTGGCAGGTATGTATCAGCCTGGAACAAAGGAATATAAAGAAGTGTATGAGATTGCAGCCAACACTTATCCGGAAGATGTGACTGCTAACATTAATGCGGCTTCTGCCAATATTATCAGCGGTGACTTTAAAAAGGCAGCATCTTATATGGATAAGGTGAAAGATGATTCACGTGCCTTCAATAACTTGGGTGTATTGGCTTGGTTGTCTGGAAATACGGAAGCAGCTAAAGAATGGTTCCAGAAAGCTGCAAGCGTAGAACCTGAAAAGGCAAATGCAAACTTGAAAAAAATGGTTCCTTATGAAAATGCCGTTCAGAAATAACGGATATTGAGATAGGATACTGAATAAAAAACGCCTGTGCGCATGGAAAATACTTCAAAGCGCACAGGCGTTTTTTTATGGTGTGAAGAGGGTCATCCGAATAATTCCCGGAAAGCCTCTTCCACTTTCCTTACGGGGATGAGCTCGATTTTTATTTTCTTCCGGTCAATGCCGGACAGATTGTGTTTGGGAATCAGCATCCGTTGGAATCCAAGCTTTTCGGCCTCACTGATACGTTGTTCGATACGGTTGACCGGACGGATTTCTCCGCTCAGGCCTACTTCTCCTGCCATGCATACGCCTGCTTCAATTTCTGCATCCATGTTGCTGGATAAAATGGCACTGATAACTGCCAAATCTATGGCGGGGTCATTGACTTTCAGCCCTCCGGCAATGTTCAGGAACACATCTTTTTGAGCCAGCTTGAATCCGACACGTTTTTCAAGTACAGCCAGCAGCATGTTCATACGGCGCAGGTCGAATCCGGTGGCGGAACGCTGTGGCATTCCGTATGCGGCTGTGCTGACCAATGCCTGTACTTCTATCAGGAAGGGGCGTACACCTTCCACGGCACCGGCGATGGCGACACCGCTCATGCCTTCGTGGTCTTGGGTAAGCAACAGTTCGGAAGGGTTGCTCACCTGCCGTAGTCCGTCCTGGCGCATTTCGTAGATTCCCAGTTCAGCCGTACTACCGAATCGGTTCTTGATGCTGCGCAAGATGCGGTACATGTAGTGCTGGTCTCCTTCGAATTGCAATACGGTATCGACGATGTGTTCCAATACCTTCGGTCCGGCGATGCTTCCTTCCTTGTTGATATGTCCGATGAGGATAACCGGTGTGCCGGTTTCTTTGGCAAACTTTAAAAGAGAAGCGGTACATTCTCTTACCTGCACGATGCTGCCGGGAGAAGAATCAATATTCTCGGTAGAAATTGTCTGAATGGAGTCGATAATGACCAAATCGGGAGCCGCATTCTTTATATGGGTAAAAATCTGTTCCAACGAGGTTTCACAGGCTATCAGCAGATTGTCATTTTCCGGGTGCGGAATGCGTACGGCCCGAAGTTTGAGCTGGCGGGCACTTTCTTCACCAGATACGTAGAGGATTCTTTTGTGGGTAAGCCGCAATACCGTCTGGAGTATCAGAGTCGATTTTCCGATGCCCGGTTCTCCTCCAATCAGGGTGAGTGAACCTTGCACCAGTCCCCCTCCCAATACACGGTTTAGCTCTTCGTCGAGCATGTCCATGCGTTGCTCTTCATTTGATTCTATTTCGGTCAGACGTTGAGGTTTGGAGCGCACGGATTCGATTCCGTGTGCCACGTGCTTGGCTACAGGAGCTTCCTTGCGCACCACTTCTTCCACAAATGTATTCCATTGTCCGCAGGAGGGACATTTTCCTGCCCATTTAGGAGATTCTTGTCCGCAGTTTGTGCAGACATAGACCGTTTTTTCTTTTGCCATATTTGTTACACTAATTCTTTACAAAGGTACGAAATCTTATGCTTATTCTCTATACTGGCAAAAAAATATCATTTATTTATTTGTTTGTAGAAAAATGTTGCTATATTTGCCAACGGAAAAACAATAATCTATGACTGTACACTGTCTTCATATCATCTTGTTGAACGGGCATGGGTATATGCCTTTCATTACATCTACCACAGGGATGACCCCTAGGGGGTGAGGATAGTATGTTTGGTGTTTCTACGTGATACACGTCTGCGGATGCAGACATTTCAATTATTTTATTCAATCAAGATTTATTTTAATTCATTGTTTCTGTTTGTGCCGTAGTGTAAGGCCTTACGGAGATATACCGGGACCATTGGGTTTCGGACTAAAAATTAATGGTAACCTATGAAAGTATTGAAATTCGGCGGAACATCCGTAGGTTCTGTCAATAGCATGTTAAGTGTCAAGCGTATAGTAGAGGGTATAGATGACAAAGTAATTGTAGTCGTTTCCGCATTAGGGGGAATTACCGATAAACTGATTTGTACTTCTAAAATGGCCGCTTCGGGCGATGATGCTTATGAGAAGGAAATGAAGGAAATCGTGAACCGTCACATTGAAATGGTGTACACTGTGATTCCGGCAGGGCGGGGAAGAGAGTTGCTTCTGGATCTGGTAAACGAACTGCTGAGCGAATTGAAGGATATTTTTCAGGGTATTTATTTGATTCGTGACCTTTCTCCGAAAACTTCTGCTACGATTGTGAGCTATGGGGAACGTCTTTCTTCCATCATTGTGGCTACGCTTATTGAGGGGGCAGTGTGGTTCGATTCTCGTACTTTCATTAAGACTGAAAAGAAACATAATAAGCATATTCTTGATTCAGAGCTGACGAACCGGCTGGTGCGTGAGACTTTCAGTGAAATACCGAAGGTTTCTCTGGTGCCGGGATTTATTTCTACCGATAAGAATACGGGAGAAGTAACCAACTTGGGAAGAGGTGGATCTGATTATACAGCGTCTATTATTGCGGCAGCTTTGGATGCGGATATTCTGGAAATTTGGACGGATGTGGATGGCTTCATGACAGCTGACCCGCGTGTCATCAGCACGGCTTATCCTATTACGGAGTTGAGTTATGTGGAGGCTATGGAGCTGTGTAACTTTGGTGCGAAAGTGGTGTATCCGCCTACGATTTATCCGGTATGTCATAAGAATATTCCGATTCTGATAAAGAATACGTTCAATCCGGAGGCTCCGGGTACTATTGTGAAGCAGGAAGCTGACCATTCTTCGAAACCTATCAAGGGTATTTCATCTATTAATGATACCTGTTTGATTACCATGACCGGTTTGGGTATGGTGGGTGTCATTGGCGTGAACCATCGTATCTTCAAGACGTTGGCCGAAAACGGCATCAGTGTCTTTTTGGTTTCGCAGGCTTCTTCTGAGAACTCAACCTCTATCGGTGTGAGAAATGAGGATGCGGAACTGGCATGTGAGGTGCTGAATGAGGAGTTTGCCAAAGAAATTGAAATGGGTGAAATCTCACCGATGAAAGCGGAAGGCGGTCTGGCTACCGTGGCGATTGTGGGTGAGAACATGAAGCATACTCCCGGTATTGCCGGAAAATTGTTTGGTACGCTCGGACGTAACGGTATCAATGTCATCGCTTGTGCGCAGGGTGCTTCTGAGACAAATATCTCTTTCGTCGTGGAAGGTGCTTCCTTGCGTAAGACATTGAATGTGATTCATGATTCATTCTTCTTGTCAGAATATCAGGTGTTGAACCTGTTTATCTGTGGTACGGGAACAGTGGGTGCCAGCTTGATTGAACAGATTCATGGCCAGCAGGAAAAACTGAAACAGGAACGCGGGTTGAAACTGCATGTGGTGGGTATTGCCAACGGCCATAAAGCCTTGTTTACGCGTGCCGGAATTGATTTGGAACATTTCAGAGAAGAATTGGATGAAAAAGGCATTCCTTCTTGTCCTCAGACACTTCGTGATGAGATTGTGGGAATGAATATCTTCAATTCGGTGTTTGTGGATTGTACAGCCAGTCCCGATATTGCGGCACTGTATAAAGATTTGCTGAGTCACAATGTGTCGGTGGTAGCAGCAAACAAGATTGCCGCTTCTTCTGAATACGACATTTATGCGGAACTGAAAAGAATCGCTCGCCAGCGGGGGGTGAAGTATTTGTTTGAAACGAACGTAGGAGCCGGTCTTCCGGTAATCAATACCATCAATGACCTGATAAACAGTGGTGACAAGATTCTGAAGATTGAAGCAGTGGTGAGCGGTACGTTGAATTATATTTTCAACCGCATCAGTGCGACAACTCCTCTGAGTGAAACCATCCGTCAGGCGAAGGAAGAAGGTTATTCAGAACCAGACCCGAGAATTGACCTGAGCGGAAAGGATGTGATCCGGAAGCTGGTGATTCTGGCTCGTGAGGCGGGTTACCGTTTGAATCAGGAAGATGTGGAAGCAGACTTGTTTATTCCTGACAGCTATTTTGAAGGTACATTGGATGATTTCTGGAGAAAGATTCCACAATTAGATAAAGAATTTGAAGAACGTCGCAAGAGACTGGAAAGCGAGGACAAGCGCTGGCGTTTCGTGGCAAGCCTGGAAGATGGACACGGCAAGGTGTCTTTGCAGGAAGTAGACCGCAATCATCCGTTCTATAACCTGGCTGGCAGCAACAATATTATCTTGCTGACCACAGAGCGCTACAATGAGTATCCGATGCTGATTCAGGGATACGGTGCCGGTGCAAGTGTGACTGCTGCCGGTGTATTTGCGGATATAATGAGTATTGCCAATATTTAAACCAAACAAAAATGAAACATGTAATTATCTTAGGTGACGGTATGGCCGATTGGGCTGTACCTTCCTTAGGCGACAAAACTTTACTGCAGTATGCACATACGCCATATATGGATAAACTGGCAAGTATGGGGCGTACGGGCGTATTGAAGACGGTGGCCGACGGCTTCCATCCTGGAAGTGAGGTGGCCAATATGTCTGTGATGGGCTATGATTTACCTAAGGTGTATGAAGGTCGTGGAGTACTGGAAGCTGCCAGTATTGGTGTAGACCTTCAGGATGGGGACATGGCCATGCGTTGTAACATTGTCTGTGTGGAAGGAGAAACGCTGAAAAATCATTCTGCCGGACATATTTCTACGGAGGAGGCCGATGAACTGATTCGCTTTTTGGATGAAAAATTGGGTTCCGACCGCATTCATTTTTACACAGGAGTGCAATATCGTCATTTATTGGTGATTAAGGGAGGGAATAAACGATTGGCTTGTGTACCTCCGCATGACATCCCTTTGCAGCCTTTCCGTCCTAATCTGGTGAAGGCACTCTGTCCTGAGGCACAAGAAACAGCCGATTTGTTGAATGCACTGATTCTGAAATCACAAGAGTTGCTGGCTACGCATCCTGTCAACTTGAAACGAGTGGCTGAGGGAAAGGACCCTGCCAATAGTATTTGGCCCTGGAGTCCTGGATATCGTCCGCAGATGGAACCTTTGTCAGAGAAATATCCGTCTATCCGAAAGGGAGCCGTGATTACGGCTGTCGATTTGATTCGGGGTATCGGCTGTTATGCAGGTTTGCGCTGTATTGACGTGGAAGGGGCTACCGGATTGTATAACACCAACTATGAAGGGAAGGCCCAGGCTGCCATTGAAGCGTTGAAAACAGATGATTTTGTATATCTGCATGTAGAAGCCAGCGATGAGGCGGGGCACGAAGGAGATGTTCCGTTGAAACTGAAAACTATTGAAGACTTGGACAGCCGTATTGTCGGCCCGGTCTATGAAGCGGTAAAACAATGGGACGAACCTGTGGTCATTGCGGTGTTGCCCGACCATCCTACTCCTTGTGAGTTGAGAACGCATACCAATGAACCGATTCCTTTCCTGATATATTATCCGGGTATTGAGCCGGATGCCGTGCAGACTTATGATGAAATCAGCTGCAAGGAAGGAGGATATGGCCTGATGGAGAAAGATGAGTTTATGAACCTATTTATGAATATTCAGTAACAGATAGCAATATGAAGTATTACAGTACAAACGGAAAAGCATTAGACGCGACATTGGAAGAAGCTGTGGTAAGAGGACTGGCTTCAGATAAGGGTTTATATATGCCCCGTCAGATTAAACCCTTGCCACAATCGTTCTATGACGAGATTGAGACATTTTCTTTTCCAGAAATAGCTTATAAAGTAGCAGATGCTTTTTTTGGAGAAGATGTACCGGCAGAAACATTGAAACAGATTGTGTATGACACATTGAACTTTGATGTACCGGCAGTAAAAGTAAAAGACAATATTTATTCTTTGGAGCTGTTCCACGGACCTACATTGGCTTTTAAAGATGTAGGTGGTCGTTTTATGGCCCGCCTGTTGGGATACTTTATCCGTAAGGAAGGAAAGAAGCAGGTCAATGTGCTGGTAGCTACATCCGGGGATACGGGAAGTGCGGTGGCAAATGGTTTCCTTGGAGTGGAAGGCATTCATGTGTATGTGCTTTATCCGAAAGGAAAGGTCAGTGAAATTCAGGAAAAACAATTCACGACCTTAGGACGTAATATCACAGCGGTCGAAGTGGACGGTACGTTCGATGACTGCCAGGCGTTGGTGAAAAATGCGTTCATGGATAAAGAATTGAACGAGCACATGCAGTTGACATCTGCCAACTCTATCAATGTGGCCCGTTTCCTGCCGCAGGCCTTTTATTATTTCTATGCCTATGCGCAGATGAAAAAAATCGGTAAGGCCGATAACCTGGTGGTTTGTGTGCCGAGCGGTAACTTCGGAAATATTACAGCCGGATTGTTTGGCAAGCGTATGGGACTTCCGGTGAAACGCTTTATTGCCGCTAATAATCGTAACGATATATTCTATCAATACCTAAAGACAGGAGAGTATTGTCCGCGTCCGTCGGTGGCTACTATTGCCAATGCTATGGATGTAGGCGACCCCAGTAATTTTGCCCGGGTACTGGATTTGTACGAAGGTAGTCACGATGCCATTGCTTCTGAAATCAGCGGCGAAACCTATACCGATGAGCAGATACGTGAAACGGTGCAGAAGGTTTATGAAGAAACAGGTTATCTGCTCGATCCTCACGGTGCATGCGGATACCGTGCGTTGGCAGAAGAACTGAAAGAAGGGGAAGTCGGTTTGTTCCTGGAAACAGCTCATCCGGCAAAATTCCTTCAAACAGTGGAAAGCATCATTGGAGTGGAAGTAAAAATACCGGAAAAGCTTCAGGCATTCATGAAAGGTACCAAACAGAGTGTACCGATGTCGAAAGACTTTGCGGCATTTAAAGCTTACTTGATGAAACAATAGTCCTTCTCAGATACACGAGTACAAAGTGTCTACTGTTCCAGTTTATAAAAAGAAAAAACGTCTAGTTGTATCAGGAAAAGTCAAAGTTCTCAGTACTTCTTAGGCAGTACTATAATACTTCTTAGAAAGTACTGCAGTACTTTCAGGGGAGTACTCCAGTACTGCCTAAGAAGTACTGGATTTTTATAAAAGTCAGATTCCGAATGGCTTGTTTCGTATAAAAATAGAGAGGCTGCTCAATCTCAGTTGAACAGCCTCTCTATTTTTTATGTCTTTATCTTTTCTTACAGATGAAGTTTCAGCTTGACAAAATTCTTGATGAATTCCACGGTACCATCAATACCTAATACAGAAGAATCGATACATAGATGATAGGTAGCAGCTGCTCCCCATGTCTTGTAGCTGTAGTAGTTGTAATAGGAAGAACGTTTCTTGTCCGCTTTTTCCATCAAGTCTTCTGCATCTTCCGCGCTGATGTGGTGCAGTTTCATCAGTCGCTCAATACGGGCTTCCGGTGAGGCTGACACAAAGACGTTGGCACATCTGGGATGGTCGCGCAAAATGTAGTCAGCACATCTTCCCACGAAAAGGCACGATTGCTTTTCTGCCAGATGACGGATGACATCACTCTGAATTTTGAACAGAGAATCGTTGCTGAGATAGGAGTTGTACGGATAGGCTCCTTCTGTAATAAACGGGAAACGGGTTCCGAATAATCCTCCTAAAATGGTTTGAGAAGCTTTCTCATCAGCTTTTTCGAAAAATTCCTTGCAAAGTCCGCTCTCTTCAGAAGCTAAGTTGATAAGCTCTTTATCGTAAAAGGCAATGCCTAAGTCATTCGCTAATTTTTCACCTATTTCTTTTCCGCCGCTGCCCAGCTGGCGTCCGAGATTGATAACATAGTGTCCGTCCATAGTGTAACTCTTTAGTTGATACACAACAAATATAATTCTTTCTGCGGAAAAATGTCACTTTTTTGTCTTTTATTTTATTTCGATTCCGGTTTCGGCAGCGTGTCGTTTGAATTTCTGGAACTGACTGTAGAGCATGCTTCCGGCAATGATGCTGGCGGTTATGTCAGAAATCGGCATACTGTACCACACTCCGTCTACTCCCCAGAAAAGTGGAAGGATAAGCAGACAGGGAATCAGAATCAGTACCTGACGGCTTAAAGAAAGTATGATGGCTTTCTTGGCCATTCCGATACTTTGGAAGAAGTTGGAAGTAACCATCTGAAAGCCGATGATAGGGAAGAACATGACCACTACCCTTAGGCCTTTGGCACTTAGCTGGATGAGTTGTGAATCGGTGGTGAAGGCGGCTACGGCCAGTTCCGGCATCAGTTCGCCCACTAAGAAGCCACTGGTGGTAACGATGGTGGCAGCGATGACGGTATATTTCATTACCTGATTCACACGGTGATAATTCTGTGCACCAAAGTTGTAGCCGGCAATGGGCTGCATTCCTTGGTTGAGCCCCATCACAATCATGACGAATAAGAATACAATGCGGTTGACGATTCCAAATGCACCGATGGCCAAATCTCCATCGTATAGTTTTAACCCTTTGTTTATCAGAATGACGATAAAACAGGAGGCCAGGTTCATGAAAAACGGAGCCAGTCCGATACCGATGATATTTTCTACTAGTATTCTTTTTAGGCGATAAATGCCTCTCCGGAAGTGAAGCAATTCATTTTTGTTGCAGAAAATCCAGATAAGCCAGCAGAGTGAAATCACCTGAGCCAGGACAGTTGCCACGGCGGCTCCCTTTATTCCCATGTGGAAGGTGTAGATGAACAAGGGATCCAGCAAAGTGTTGATAATAACAGTCAGTATGGTGGCGGCCATGGCCTTTTGAGGATGTCCGGCTGAGCGCAACACCGAGTTGAGTCCTAAATACATGTGGGTGATTACATTTCCTAATAAGATGGTCACCATGTAATCCTTGGCGTAGGGCAGTGTAGCCTCACTGGCGCCAAAGAAATACAGGATGGGGTCCAAAAACAAGAGGCAGACAATGGTAAACAGCACCCCGATAATCAGGTTTAATGATACGACGTTTCCTAAAATCTGCTGTGCGGTAGTATAATCCTTCTGACCTAATTTAACGGAGATGAGGGTAGAGGCACCGACTCCCACCAGTGAACCGAAGGCAGCAGCCAGGTTCATCAGCGGAAAGGTGATGGCCAGTCCCGATATGGCTAGAGGACCTACTCCGTGTCCGATAAAAATACTGTCTACCATGTTGTAAAGCGAAGAAGCAGTCATGGCAATAATGGCCGGAATGGCATATTGCATCAATAGTTTTCCAATTCGTTCAGTGCCAAGTTCTGTGGCTGTTCCTTTTTGCGACATAATTATTTACCTTATTAATTGTTATCCAGAAATCTTTAGATTTTCTAAAAAAATCGTGCAAAGGTAAACTTTTTTCCGCATTCAGGGAAAACTTTGTGTATCTTTGCGCTCCAAAATAAAAGCTATGTGGATGAAAGTGAACAGAATAGGATTAGCTCTTCTCTTTTTGCTCTGCGGAAGTAGTGTCTCGGCAGAGAGTTTATATAAATACAGAGTGCAGTTGACTGACAAGTCAAAGTCTGTACATTCTTTGGAACATCCTGAAACTTTTTTGTCCGAACGGGCACTTGCCCGTCGTGCCAGTCAGGGGGTAGCCGTTGATTCTACCGACCTGCCTGTTTGTCGTGCCTATATTGAGCGCCTGGAGTCGCAGGGAGGAAAATACATCTCATCCAGCAAATGGAACAATACCGTGCTGATGCAGGTTCCCGATGAGGCTATTGCCTTGCGCTTCCTGGATAATTCATTTGTCCGCTCCATCAAAAAAGTATGGGTATCTCCAGATTCCATTATGCCCCGTAACAAAGACAGAAAGGAGCAGGTGAAGAATCAGTGGAAAAAGCAGGATGATTATTATGGAATGGGAGCCGAACAAATCAAGATTCACCATGGAGACAGTCTGCATCTGGCCGGCTTTAAAGGCAAAGGGATACAGATTGCGGTCATCGATGCTGGCTTTTATAATGTGGATGCCATGAAAATCTTCAAGAATACGACGATTTTAGGCACACATGATTTTGTCAATCCTTCTTCAGATATTTATGGCGAACATAATCACGGCATGAAAGTCTTGTCGTGCATGGCTGTGAATACGCCTCATGTCATGGTGGGAACAGCTCCCGAAGCAAGCTACTGGCTGTTAAGAAGTGAAGACAATGATACGGAACAGCCGGTGGAAGAGGATAACTGGGCTGCGGCAGTGGAATTTGCCGACAGTGTAGGAGTGGATATTGTCAATACCTCCTTAGGATATTATTCATTTGACGATCCGATTGATAATTATACATATCGTCAGTTGGATGGGCATACTTCTTTGATGGCCGCTTCTGCTTCGTATGCAGCAAAGAAAGGGCTTTTGGTGGTATGCAGTGCCGGAAATTCCGGTATGGATGAATGGAAAAAAATCACTCCTCCGGCCGATGCGGAAGATATATTGACCATAGGTGCCATCGATAATATGGGAGTGAATGCCGCTTTTTCTTCCATCGGTAATACGGCAGACGGGCGTATCAAACCCGATGTCATGGCGATGGGCGTACATTCGGCAGTGGTAGGAGTAGACGGAGGTACCGCTTTTGCCAATGGTACTTCTTTTGCGTCGCCTATTTTCTGCGGACTGGTGGCTTGTTTGTGGCAGGCGTGTCCTTGGCTTACGGTACGGCAGCTCATTCAGGTAGTGCATGAAGCCAGCGACCGTAATGCTTATCCCGATAATATTTACGGATATGGAGTGACGGATATGTGGAAAGCCTACCAACTGGCCATGAAACTGAAAGCGGATACTGATGGAAAATAAACCTCTTTCCTTACTCGAACTGAATTCATTGGTCAGACGGAGCATCACCTCCTGTCTGCCGGATGAATATTGGGTGCAGGCTGAATTAAGCGATGTACGCGTAAATTATTCCGGACATTGCTATCTGGAGTTTGTGCAGAAAGATGCTACCGGCAATGCGCTTCTGGCCAAGGCACGAGGAATTATATGGGCAAATGTCTTTACCCGCTTGCGGAGTTATTTTGAGCGGGAAACGGGGCAGGCTTTCGTTTCAGGCTTGAAGGTACTGGTAAAAGTCACGGTCGATTTCCACGAGCTGTATGGCTACTCGCTGACGGTAGTCAATATTGACCCCACCTATACCTTGGGCGATATGATACGCCGTCGTAAGGAAATTCTCCGGCAGTTGGATGAGGAGGGAATCCTGACACTGAATAAGGAACTGGAACTTCCCGTACTGACGCAGCGTATTGCGGTCATTTCATCGGCTACGGCTGCCGGGTATGGCGATTTCTGCAATCAGTTGCTGCATAATTCTTTCGGCTTTGTATTTTATCCCCGGCTTTTTCAGGCCATTATGCAGGGAGAACAGGTAGAACAGTCCATCATTCAGGCACTCGACCGTATTAATGCGACGCGCGATAACTGGGATGTGGTGGTGATTATCCGGGGAGGAGGGGCCACTTCCGACCTTTCGGGTTTTGATACCTACGATTTGGCGGCAAACTGTGCACAGTTCCCGCTTCCTATTATTACCGGAATCGGTCATGAACGAGACGATACGGTGCTGGATATGATTTCACATACCCGTGTCAAGACTCCGACAGCTGCGGCTGAGTTTCTGATTAATCATGTAAGACAGACGGCACAGGAGCTGGAGGCATACGAGGAGGTTATCTATCAGGAAGTACCTCGTTTGCTGCAACAGGAAAAACAGCGGTTGGATTCATTTGTAACCCGGATTCCGGGACAGGTGCAGATGCGGTTGCAGCGGGAGAATTTCCGCCAGGAGAAATTTCAGAACCGGATGAAAACGGCCTGGCAGTCGCGCTTGTTGCAGGAAAACTACCGCTTGCAGTTGATGCCCCGATTACTTTCCGCTTTGCAGAACCGTGTACAGCGTGAAACACATCGGCTGGAACTGCTGGCACAGCGGGTAGATTCGGCTTCTCCGGAGAAGTTATTGAAAAAAGGATACAGCCTTACTCTGCTGGATGGAAAGGTGGTGACAGATGCTTCCTTGTTGAAACCAGGAGATGAAGTGGAAACCCGTCTGGCAAAAGGTAAATTTAGGAGTAAAGTAATAAATAAGTGATATGGCAGCAAAGAAGGAAACCTATTCAGAAGCGATGAAACGCCTGGAGGAAATAGTGTCTCGCATTGAAAGCAATGAACTGGATATTGACCAGTTGGGCGAATACTTGCAGGAAGCCCAGAAGCTGATAAAGTTCTGTAAGAACAAGCTGTATAAGGCCGATGCGGAGATAAAGAAAATCTTGGAAGAAGATAATGAGGCACAAGCCTGAAATAAAAAAGCCAGACCGGAAAGTCTGGCTTTTTCTGTTTATCGGATGATGGTCATTTCTTTGAGCAAATGAGAAGCACCGGCAAACTTGTCAATGATGAACAAGGTATAGCGGATGTCTACACAAGCCGCACGTTGCAGTTGCGGGTTGTAGGCAATGTCACCGGTCAGTCCCTCATAGTTGCGGTCGAATCCGGTACCGATTAGCTCTCCTTTCGCATTGAATACCGGAGAACCGGAGTTACCTCCTGTGTTGTCTGTCGCAGTGGCGAAGCAGACCGGCATTCGTCCGTCGGGCATGGCGTAGGGGCCGAAATCCTTCTTTTCATACAACTCTTTCAGTTTGGCTGGTACCACAAATTCCGGATTGTTCGGGTCCTCCTTTTCCATTACCCCTTTCAAGGTGGTATAGTAAAGGTATTCCTTTCCGTCAGCCGGTTCGTAAGAGCCAATCTTTCCATAAGTCAGTCGGAGAGTAGAGTTGGCATCCGGATAGATTGGCTGTCCGTTGGTTTTCTTCATTTGCAATACACCTTCTACCCAAGTCTTGTGAGCTGCGTTGTATGCATTGGTTTCCTCCTGCATGGCATCGCTGGTAGCCTGGTATCCGTTGCGTACGGAAGCGGCATATCTCACCATCAGGTCGTTTTCCAGTTGCTGTGCATCGGGCTGCTTCAGGAACTCATCCAGTGCTTCCGGACTTCTGAAGATGGACTGGTTGAAGCAGGCATCCACAAACGCATCGGTATTTCCCTGGAAATCCTTTTCGATGGTCTGGAAGATGTCAATTCGCTGGTCGGCCGGAATCAGTCGGGCGTACAAGGCAATCAGCTGTTTGGATACCTTGCGGTCGACTTCCGGATTGTAGTCCTTGTTGAAGAACTTCTGTCCGGCTTCCTTCAGGGCAGCAACAGCTTCGTCAATGTCTTTTTGCTTCTGGCTTTCCAGTGCCACTCTCAACGCATCCGTATCGGGTACCTTATAGAATTCGGTTCCCAGCATTAAGGCTTCGTAAATCGCCTGCTGGTGGTACACTGCATCGTGACGCTGTGCTACAATCTGCTTGATGCTTTCGTAGGCTTTCCGGTAATTGTCATTTCCGATGGAATCTCCGAAAGCTAACAATTGTTCCTGCTCCCGTTTTTTGCGGTCGAGTACTTTCAGGCGTACCAGTCCTTCGTTCATACCGATGGCATTTTTCCAGTAGTTGGCCGATGAAGCATACTTGGCTGCATACTGGATACGGGTACGTGCATCCTTAGCCATTTCTTCTCCCAGCACCCGCAGGCGTACACCGCGAATGGTGTCGCGCATGAAGTTGGTAGTCTGCATGCGTTCTTCCACCTCATCACTGATCATGTAACGCCAGTTGCGTCCGGGGAATCCCATCACGAAGGTAAAGTCACCTTCCTTCACCCCTTTCAGGTTGATGGCAATGTGTTTCTTTACTTTCAAAGGTACGTTTTCGGCACTGTAATTGGCCGGCTTTCCGTCCTTAGTAGCGTAGATACGGAAGATAGAGAAGTCACCGCAGTGGCGGGGCCACATCCAGTTGTCGGTATCTGCTCCGAACTTACCGATGGAAGAGGGAGGAGCACCTACCATACGCACATCCTTGTAAGATGTCTTGACAAACAGGTAGTATTTGTTGGCTCCATAGAACGGTTTCAGTTCCAAAGTTGTAAATTCGTTGGTGCGGATACGTTCCTTTTTGGCAAACTTTTCAGCTACTTTGGCCAAGAAAGAAGGAGAGAGGTAGTTAGTTCCGTCCGGGTCTTTGGACTTCTTCAACTGCTTTTGCACGTATTCCGTTACGTCAAGTATCCGGTCGATAAAGGTCACGTTTAGTCCTTCACACGGAAGTTCCTGTTCACGCGTCATCGCCCAGAAGCCGTCGGTCAGGTAATCATGTTCCACTGAACTATGCTGCTGGATGTAGCCGTATCCGCAGTGATGGTTGGTCAGCACCAGTCCTTCCGAGGAGATGACTTCCCCCGTACATCCGCCTCCGAAATGCACCACGGCATCTTTCAGGCTGATGTTGTCCGGACAGTACACCTGGTCAATGCTGATGTCCAATCCCAAATCCTGCATCACGGCAGCATTCTGCTGTTTCAGGTCAGTCAGCATCCACATCCCCTCATCCGCATGAGCGGTGAGGGAAAGGGTAGCAAATAAGGATAATAATAACTTATGCTTCATTATTCTACAATTGTCATTTCGTCAATCAGGTTCTTGCAGCCTCCCAATTTTTCTACGATGAACAGCACGTAGCGAATATCTACGGCAATACAACGCTGGAGGTTGTTGTCGAAGTTGATGTCACCGGACAGAGATTCCCAGTTACCGTCGAATGCAGCTCCAATCAGTTCACCGTTTCCGTTCATGACCGGAGAACCTGAGTTACCGCCGGTGATGTCGTTGGTAGTCAGGAAGCAAGTCGGCATTTCTCCGTTAGGCAGGGCGTAGCGTCCGTAGTTCTTTGTAGCATACAACTCTTTCAGTTTGGCTGGTACCACGAATTCCGGATTGTTCGGGTCTTCTTTTTCCATTACCCCTTTCAGTGTGGTGTAATATTTGTAGTGTACACCGTCTTTCGGATCGTAAGCCTTTACATTTCCGTAAGTCAGACGAATTGTAAAGTTGGCATCCGGAGCTTTCGGAGTCGGTGCATACATTTCGCAAAGACCGCGTACGTAAGTCTTGTGCAGCAGGTTGATGTCACCGTTGGCTTGATCCAGTTTGTCTGCCAGTTCCTTGTATTTCTTGCTCACTGCAGCAGCATATTCAGCCGACAAGTCCTTGTTGATTGCTTCTACAGTCGGATTCTCGATGAAAGCGTTGAAGTTCTTTTCATTGGCGAAGATACTGTTGTTGTAGAGGGTATCTACGTAAGCATTGTAATCGCCCTTGAATGTATTCTTGACGGTCTGATAGAAATCAGGCAATGCTTCAGCCGGTACTTTTTCTGCATAAAGCGGCAGCAGCACTTTAGCCACTTTGCGGTCTACTTCGTGGTCATAGTCCTTGTTGTGGATGTCAGCGTAGGCTTCTTTCAGGGTAGCGATGGCTTTTTCTACATCTTTTTTCTTGTTCTTCTGCAGGGCAGTAGCCAAGTCCTGAAGTGCTTCCATCTTCGAAGTCAGAGTGAATTCGATACCGCTTCTGAAAGTTTCTGTGAAATAAGTCAGCTGTGTGCGCAGCGGAGTGACACGCTTCACGTATTCGTCAATCTTTCCTACTACGGCTGCATAGTCAGCATTCTGTTTTTCTTTGGCAAAAGCAGCAAATTTAGCTTCCTGTTCTGCCTTTGTTTCCAGAACCTTGTTGTCTACAATAGCCTTGTTCATACCGATGGAGTTTTTCCAGTAGTTGCTTGAACCGGCAAACTTGCTGGCATACTGGATACGTACCTTGTCGCTGGCAGCCATTTCCTTACGGAGAATATTCTGGCGTTCTTCGCGTACGGTGATACGCGGTACGTTGATACCTTCCATGCGCAGGCGTACTTCACTTTCAGTCAGGTAGCGGCTGGTACTTCCGGGGAATCCCATAATCATGGCATAGTCGCCTTCCTGCAATCCCTTCAGTGAAATAGTCAGGTGTTTTTTTACTTTCAAAGGCACATTCTCTGCGCTGTATTCAGCCGGATTACCATCCTTGTCGGCATAGATACGGAACATAGAGAAGTCGCCTGTGTGACGCGGCCACATCCAGTTGTCGGTTTCACCTCCAAACTTACCGATTGATGAAGGAGGAGCGGCTACCATACGTACGTCGCTATAAGTCTTGATGAAGAACAAATAGAATTTGTTTCCTTCATAGAACGGAAGCGCCTGTGTAGAAATACCCGGTTTGCCTTTCAAGTCACTTTTCTTCAGTTCGTCGGCAGCCAGTTTCTTCAGGTATTTGCTTCCGAATGATTCTGCTTCGGTCACTTTTCCTTTACGGATGTCTTCGTTTACTTTTTCCGTTACATCCACAATACGGTCTACGAATTTGAAGGTCAATCCCGGTGTAGGAAGTTCTTCCTGGTAACTTTTTGCCCAGAATCCGTCGGTCAGGTAGTCATGTTCTACCGAGCTATGTTGTTGGATGGCATCGTATCCACAGTGGTGATTGGTCAGAATCAATCCGTTGGGTGAGATAATTTCACCTGTACATCCGCGTCCGAAAATTCCGACAGCATCCTTTAATGTAATTTGGTCAGGGTTGTAGATATCCATGATATCCATTTTCAGTCCTTGCGCTTTCATTCGGTCCGCAAGGTTCTGCTCCTGCATGAGCTGGAGCAACCACATTCCTTCATCGGCCTTGGCCGGAGAGAATACAGCACAAACAAGTGCGAGTGCGAGTACTTTCAGTTTTTTCATTGTTATGTATAGTGTTAAAATATAGATTGCACAAAAATAGTAAAAAAACGCACACCATTCTCACACGGCTCACTTAAAAGGTAATAAACCACTATCTTAGTATAAATTTTGATAATATATTTCGGCGCTTCCTTGAAAGATTATACCTTTGCCCACAAATTTAAAAGGTTTCAGCATGTATAAACTTTATTTTTTCCTGTTGTGTGCCATGCTTTGCACCTCTTGCAGTAAGAAATATAAGATAGAAGGTACTTCGTCTGTTTCTATGTTGGACGGCAAAATGCTGTTTATAAAAATCCCAGTGGGTGATAAATTGGTCAACATTGATTCGGCAGAAGTAATTCATGGCTTATTCGAAATGCAGGGAAAGGTTGATTCCACGGTTTTAGCTTCATTGTATATGGATGATGAGTGCATCATGCCTTTAGTGATAGAACCGGGCCACATTGATATTCAGATAGACAATGCGGGAATTACCATCAAGGGGACTCCATTGAACGACTGTTTCAATGATTTTGTGGTGCAGAAAAACTCGCTCGACGACCGTGCTTACGAGGTAGAGCGCGAGGAAAGTCGCATGATTATGGATGGAAAGGATTTGCAGACGGTGCATCAGGAAATCCAGAAAAAACGTGACGAGATAGCTACGGAGATGAACCAGCTGGCGAAGACTTTTATTCAGGACAATTACGAGAACGTATTGGGACCGGGGTTGTTTATTATGTTAGGTAACAGCATGCCTTATCCCTTCATGACTCCGCTGATGCAGGAAATCATTGACGCAGCTCCTGAAGCGTTCAAGAACAATTACATGGTGAAGGAATATGTGTCTGTGGCACGTGAAAATATGTCGCATGCTCCCCTTCATTAAAAAGAAAATCGGGTAAGAAATTCTTCCTACCCGATATTTATTTTTTTATTTTCCACTTTTCTTTTCTCCTTTGTATTTTTCCGGCAATCCTTTTTCAATGGCCTGATAGGATTCTTCCATCAGCATGGTCTGGTTGTCTTGTCCTTTTCCTTGTGGATAGATGGGCTGATGGATGGTCAGCTTCAACGGATGCCAGGAGAGCAGTTTGCCCGTGCGCGGCAAAATATCGAAAGAGCCGCTGATGCTCATCGGTACGACCGGAAGCTGCAACTGGTCAGCCAAAAGGAAAGCTCCTTTCTTGAATTCGTTCATGCGACCGGTAAAGGTTCTTCTGCCTTCCGGGAATACTACGAGTGAAGTACCTCCCTGCAAGATTTTTTCTGCCCGTTTGATAGTTTCATACACTTTGCGCGGACTGGATTTGTCTACGAAGATGAAACCGGCCGATTCGCAGGCTTTTCCTACGAAAGGAATGCTGCGCAGACTTTTCTTCATCATCCATTTGAAGTTTCTTCCCAAAAAACCGTAGATAAGGAATATGTCGAAAGTTCCCTGATGGTTGGCCACGAATACATACGATGTTTTGTGGTCAATGTTTTTGTGTCCTTCCACTTTCACCGGAAGCAGAAACAGGAAACAAGTGAGCTGTGACCAGATTTTTCCCGGGTAATACCCCCAGAAGTGTCCGTTACCCAACCAGCATCCTAACATGGTGGTCAGGGCGGTCAGGATGGTCAACACAAGAAAAATGGGAAGCCCGATACAGATTTGGTAAATGATGTATAAGAATCTCATAAGTGTGATAGATTTTATTGGATTGATTTGTTATTTCCTTTTTTTAATGTGAGAACGGTAATTTCCGGCCAGGCACCTAAGCGCATGGGGAAGAGCACATAGCCTAACCCAATGTTGACGTATAGTCCCCGGTTGCCTTCCAGATACAGTCCTCTGTGTTCCGGATAGATAAACTTGGACACTGAGAAGCCGAACAGACTGATTTGCATGTCGTGGGTATGACCTGACAGGGTAAGCTGTACCGAGGTGTCTGGAAGCACTTTCCGGCGCCAGTGTGTCGGGTCGTGACTTAACAGCACTTTGAACATGCCGTCTGTGCCTTGCAAAGCCTTGGGCAAGTCGCCTCTGTCGGGGAAAGGCGGTTTCCCGCTGTTTTCCACGCCGGCTATGGCAATGGAATCCGTACCTTTATATATAATACGATGGTCATTTTGCAGCATGCACCATCCCATACGGTTTTCGCGTGCAATCAGGCTGTCTACGTTGGCCAGACGGGCCTGCTCGTTCTCCCATTTTACATAGGAACCATAGTCGTGATTTCCCAGGACGGAATACACCCCGTCGCGGGCTTTCAGTTGTGAGAACACGGGCATAAATTCCAGCAGTTCGTCAGCGCGGCTGTTCACGATGTCGCCGGTGAATACAGCCAAATTGGCATTTTGCCGGTTACAGAGGTCGATGGCTTCTTGAAGTGCTTTTCCATTCCCTTTCCAGCTTCCGGAATGAATGTCCGACAATTGCAGGATGCGGTATCCGTCGAATGCGTCCGGAAGGTCAGGCGAATAGAAGGTGACTTCTTTCACCTGAAAGTTTTCCTTTCCCTTGATTGCTCCGAACAATACATACCCAAAGGTGAGCAGTGCAGGTGCTAAGGCTATCCATCCGTGAGGAACAGGACGTTTCACCAGTCTTCTGAAGAGTTTCAGCAAGATACTGGTCAGCATGAATACCGTTTTAGGTATGGTTACGCACAGGGCTACAATCAGGTAAGTACCGAAATATTCATGTAAGGTGTCGTGACCAATCAGGAAGATGACCAGAATAAGCAACAGCAAAACAGTAGGCAGCCAGTAAGCCCGTTTCCATCTCCTGTGGTGCAGGCTGGTCAGATACGTCTTGTATATGTACCAGTCGGGTAGCAGAAACAAGACTAGGAATATCAGTGACACGCGTAGTAGAATCATATTTGTGTACTTATTTTAGGGTTGCAGATTGGCTGCGAGGTATTTTCGCAGTACGTCGGCATCTATCTTTCGGCGGGAAGCATAATCCATGAGTTGCTCCTCATCGATTTTTCCTACCGAGAAGTAGCGTGAAGCCGGATGAGCAAACATCAGTCCGCATACCGAGGCATGAGGCTGCATCATTCCGTTCTCTGTCAGATGTATCCCGATGCGTTTCATGTCAATAAGCTTGTCGAGCAGAAAGCTGACCGATATGTCGGGCAGAGAAGGATACCCCACGGCAGGACGTATGCCCTGATAGTCTTCGTTGAGCAACTGTTTCATGGTCAGCTTTTCGTCCTTGGCGTATCCCCATACCTCTTTGCGCAGGGTTTCGTGTATTTTTTCAGCTGCGGCTTCTGCCAGACGTTCACCCAATGTCTTGATGAGCAAGGACTGGTAGTCGTCATGGCTGAATTCTTCTTCCATGGCCGGATCGATGGTAGTGGCGAATCCTCCTACCGTATCCTTGATGCCGGAAGAAAGGGGACGCACAAAGTCACTCAGGCAGAGAAACGGGTCGTCGGGGCGGACGCGGGTCTGCTGACGGAGCAGAGGAAATAAAGTGCCCTCTAACCACAGGTTGTCGCCCTCTGCATTGGCTTCCATCAGGCGATAAATGGCATAGACCTTGTATTTCCCGTCAATCTTGTTCAGCATGCGTACCGCTTCTTTGTGCAGTTGCATGGCTTCGGCAGCCTTGGCACGTTCAGCTTCAGGAAATGAGGCCAGCCACCCGGCGCGGCAGGCATCACACCCATGAATGTCGGCAATGGCTGCGTAACGAGGCTGAAACCCCCATGCGTGGAAAAAATAAATCCAGTTGATGTATTCAGCCAGGTCGTGTATGTCGTAACGGACGGTCGTGATGTCTGTTTTCATTTGATTTCTTTTAGCGTTCAAACCGAAGGGCTTGTCCACGGTGTGCTTTGTTTACTTTTCCATTCTCGTAAACTGCCGTACCGTTGACAAATGTCTTTTCTACCTGTGCATGGAAGGTACGGCCTTCCATCGGACTCCATCCGCACTTGCTTTCAATGCAGTCGGTGGTTACGGTCCATTCCTTATGCGGATTCAGCAGAACCAGGTCGGCCTGATAGCCCGGTCGGATAAATCCTCTTTGGCTAATCTGGTAAAGCTGGGCCGGTGCATGACACATTTTCTGTACCAGCTGCTCGATAGACAGGATGCCTTCGTGTACCAGTTCGTAGATGCTGACCAGTGAGAACTGCAGGGTCGGCATGCCCGATACGGCTTTCAGTGCTCCTCCTTCTTTTTCACTCAGCAGGTGGGGGGCATGGTCGGTAGCAATGACGTCAATCAGGTTGGTAGTCAGAGCCTTTCTCAGCGCATCACGGTCGGTCTTTGTCTTGATGCTGGGGTTACACTTGATGCGTGCCCCGAATTGCGCATAGTCTTCATCACAGAACATGAGGTGCGATACGCAGGCTTCTGCCGTAATTTTCTTTTCGTGGAGCGGGCGGTCTTCTAACAGACCTAACTCGCGTGCCGTACTGATATGCAGGATGTGCAGACGGGCACCCGTTTCCTTCGCCAATTGTACGGCCAGTGCCGAAGAATGGTAACAAGCTTCTTCACTACGTATCAGCGGATGGAAAGAAATGTCCAGGTCTTCGCCATATTGCTGCTTGAAGCGTTCGGTATTTTCGCGGATAATCTGCTGGTCTTCACAATGGGTGGCAATCAGCATGCCCGCTTCGGAGAATATTTTTTTCAAGGCTTCCATGCGGTCTACCAGCATGTTTCCGGTGCTGGCCCCCATGAACAGTTTCACGCCGCATACGTGTGTCTTGTCCAGTGCCTTCAGCTGGTCGGCATTATTGTTTGTGGCTCCGAAATAGAAAGAATAATTGACAATACATTTGGTAGCCGCATCCTTAAACTTGTTTTCCAGTGCCTCTAAGGTTGTGGTCTGCGGGGTACAGTTGGGCATGTCCATGAACGAGGTCACTCCTCCTGCTGCAGCTGCAGCCGTTTCGGTAGCCATGTCTGCCTTATGTGTAAGGCCCGGATCGCGGAAATGCACATGGTCGTCTATCACTCCCGGCAGCAGGAAGCATCCTTGCGCATCAATCTGTTCGTCACATACGGCAGCGGGAGCACCGTCGCCTTCAATGACTTCCTGTATTTTTTCTCCTTCAATCACTACGGAGCCGACAAAACGGCGTCCTTCATTCACGATGATTGCATGATGTATCCATGTACGTTTCATAACCCTTTTCAATTAGTGTGTTTAGGATATTTTTTGAACCAGCTGTCCCATTTCAGTTGGATGACGCCGAATACGGCTTCTCCAAAGATGCTGCTGTTCATCTTGGAAGTACCTAATTCGCGGTTGATAAAGATGACCGGTACTTCTGTGATATGGAATCCGCATTTAAAGGCGGTGAATTTCATTTCAATCTGGAAAGCATATCCTTTGAAACGGATGTGGTCCAGATGGATGGTTTCAAGCACTTTCCGGCGGTAACATACAAAGCCGGCGGTAGTATCATGAATGGGTAGTCCGGTAATGAACCGCACATATTTGGAGGCAAAGTAGGACATCAGTACTCTTCCCATAGGCCAGTTCACCACATTGACTCCGCTTACATAGCGTGAACCGATGGATACATCGGCCCCTTCGTCATGGCAAGCCTTGTAAAGTCTTGGCAGGTCATTGGGATTGTGGCTGAAGTCGGCATCCATTTCAAAGATGTAGTCGTATCCCTTTTCGATAGACCATTTGAAGCCGGTGATGTAAGCCGTTCCCAGTCCGAGTTTGCCTTTTCGTTCAATCATGAACAAACGTTCGGGGAATTCCTTTTGCAGACGGCGTACGATGTCGGCCGTTCCGTCGGGAGAGTTGTCTTCGATAACCAGAATATGGAATGTCTTTTCCAGTCCGAATACCGCCCGGATTATATTCTCGATGTTTTCCTTCTCATTGTAAGTAGGAATAATCACGATACTGTCACTTGTTTGCATGGCGTTTCAATTAGAATTGTGCAAAGATAGAAATAAAAATGTGATTCTTTTTAGTGGCAGGTTTATTTCTTTGTAATGCGTGTGAGATGAAATAAAAACGCTTATACAAAAATACCTCGACACGTAGCTGTCAAGGTCTCGACACGAACGTGACGAGATATCAGCACGAACGTGTCAAGACCTCGTCACGTACGTGTCGAGGTAAATTTAACTATGATTTTAGAGAAGTGTAAAAAAACGTTTTGAAAAAACGGGCTTTATATTGAGCTCCTATCGTTTTACTTGTGAAGTATTTGTTGCGATGCTTTTCTGAATTTTAGTCTCATCGTTTGGTCATGGAAGATAAAATGCCTATCTTGTGACAGAATCAGTTAAATGAAAAGGATTATGGAAGTAAAACATGATGTATCCCGACAGGAGTTCTATGTGGAACTGGAGGGACATAGAGCCCACGTGGCTTATCAGATTCATGACGAAGGGTTGGATATTCGGCATACGATTGTACCGGAAGCCATCGGAGGAAAAGGTATTGCTTCTGCTTTGGTGAAGGCAGCCTACGATTACGGGCGCTGCAAAGGACTGAAGGCGATAGCTACCTGCTCTTATGCCGTGGTCTGGCTGCAGCGGCATCCTGAATACCAGGGAGAAGTAAGCAGTGATTATATAGGAAAAGGAAGCTGTGCCCTGTGAGGGCGCAACTTCCTTTTTTCTTATTTAGTTGCGATAGACTTTCTTTTTCTTGATGAAGAACAGCCAGCGCAGGAAAGAAGCGGTGAAGGTGTGGCTGAAGGAATTGATTTCGTCGGTACGTTCGTCAATGTCGTCCAGCAGCCTTTCTGCATCTTTCTCGGAAAGCATACCGTTGTTGATTAGCTGTTTCACGGTGCGGCGTTCATTGCTCAGCAGCATGCGGATGGACTTGATGGTCAGTGCATGACCGTATGCTTTGGGGAAATTGTCAGCCAGATTATTGATAAAGGCACTCATGCGATTGATGTTATCATTTATCTCTTCCCGTAATGTGTCTAACACGGAGTCCTGTTCGCCGGTCACCCATTCTGAGGCACGCAGGTCGTCCAGCAGTTTCAGGCTTCCTTTCTGAAGAATAATGAAGCCACGGCCTAAGTCGTACACTACCGTGATGCGTTCGCGGAAATAGAAGGTCATCCAATTCTGCAGGTAAGGAATGTTCCGCAGTGTGTTCAGCAGGTCTGTACGCTGGCAGAACTTGAAAATGGAGGTGCGGACGTTCAGCGGGTAGTTCCCGTCGTGGTCATACAATTCATCCAGCGAGTTCATGAGCCGGAGGAATACGGGCTTGGAGATGACTCCTTCTTCATAGATTTCCCGGCAGATGGCTTTTTCCTTATCCAATACACGCAGACGGATTTCCGGCAGCATGGCTTTGTTTTGTGGATTCTTGGCCGGCTCTTGCGGTTGTGCGGTCATGTAACTTTCCACTTTGTGCCAGTTGGCTCCTTCTAAGGCGTCTCTTTTTTTCAATCCTTCCAGGTATTTTTCGGAATTGTCGCGTATTGATTTCTCTATACGATAGGCCAACATGGTGCGTGCAGAAGGTACGTGAGTCAGTCCCAAGCGGTTCAGCAGTGCGCGCATGGTAGTGGCATTGATGCAGAGTGTCAGGGTAACGATGCCGGCAGTGAAGAACAATACCTGGCTGCGGATGTCCTCCGGAATAGCCGGGGTATAAGATACCATCAGGGCCAAGGTCATGGCCAATGCACCGCGCAACCCTCCCCAGGTAAGGATGGCTGATTCGCGTTTGGTCAGTCCGTATCCCAAGCGTTTCATCACAGGGTAGAGCAGCATAATCATGGCAAAGCGGATAAGGTTAAGGGCGATGTAGATAAGTATAAGCACGCCTAATGCTCCCCAGGAGAAATCCACTTTTTCGGCAATGACTACTCCCACCAGGATAAAAATCAGGGTATTGGCTATGTAGGTCAGCAATTCCCAGAAATGCTCCATGAACGTATTCACCTGCGGTTTCAACCGGGGTTTTCCTACGTAAGTGACGGTCAGTCCGAAAGCTACGAGGGCAATCACTCCCGATACGCCGAGATAATATTGGGAGAGAATGAAGGTAAGGTAGGCCGCTAAGATGATGACACTGTTCTGTACCATCTCTTCCGAGTTGATGCGCGTGATGAACCAGATGACAATCCGTGCCAACAGAAATCCTAAAAGGGTACTGAGGCCCACTTCACGGATAAACGTAATGACAGGAGAGGCATGAGTAGCTTCTCCGGCGGCGTATGCTCCGAAGAAAAGCATGAAGCAGACGATGCCCGTACCATCGTTCAGCAGGGATTCCGCATCGACAAGGGTGGAGAAGCGTTTGCTGGTTTTCAACTCGTGCAGCAGGGCTACTACGGCTACCGGGTCGGTGGCACTGATTAAGGCTCCGAACATCAGTGCAAATGCCCATGTCCACGATTCAAAACCGGGGATGAAGGTTGCTACTCCCATCATGAGGGCGCCCGTGAGTAACATACAGATGATGAGTCCCGGTGCCGCCAACAGGGTGGCGTTGGCCAATGTCTTCTTGAAAATGTGCAGGTTGAGTTCGTAGGCTGCATCGAATATCAGGATGGGCAGGAAAAGATAAAGAATCAAGTCGGGATTGATGTTGGCGACGGAACTGACCGCATCATGCAGTTCCGGCAGCGATTGAAAAACGCCGGTACGGTTCATGACTCCTAAAATGATTCCAATGGCAAATAGCCCCACCGTGTAGGGCAGGCGGCTGTGTTTGAGCAAGGATTTCAGTATTGCTCCGATAATGAGTCCCCCGATAGTGAGCAGCAAGGGGGCGAGGAAAGTGTATTCTTCCATAGTTTTGATGTCAGTTAAAAAAATGAGCATTTGAATTTTAAACAAAGTTAAAGAATCAAATGCTCATATACAAGGGGATTTTTACTTATTTCTTTTTCGCGCTTGCGATTTCTTGGGCCACTTTCCGTGCGGTGGCGCGGTCGGGTTTCCCGGTTTCGGTTTGTGGAAGATGCCGGACGAAGAAGGTCTGTTTCGGCCGCCAGTAAGTCGGAAGCTGGTCGTAAGCCTGTGCTAACAGAGGGGATACATCGGTATTTTCTTCGCTTTCCAGCAGCAGAACGATGCATTCTCCAAATTTTGGGTCGGGCACGGCAGTCACCATGAAAGGAACTGGCAGCGCAGTTTTCAGTGCATTTTCCACCTGCTCAATCTGTACCTTTACCCCTCCGGTGTTGACGGTATTGTCTTTTCGTCCTAAGATATGGAACTGCCCCTGGGCATTGAACTCACAGATGTCGTTTGTGGTCAGTTCCTCTGCACAAACGGCTGGTGCTTCAATGGTCAGGGTGTTTTCCGGAGAGAGTGAAACCTTGACTCCCTGGAAGGGGGTGTACCAGTTGGAGGCATCCGGGCCGTTCAGTCGTCGCAGGGCGATGTGAGAAAGGGTTTCGGTCATTCCGTAGGTGCTCCATACGGCATGAGGGAATGACGCTAATTCTGTGGCTAATGTGCTGTCAATTGCTCCGCCGCCGATAATGAGATGACGTACTTGTTTCAGGCATTCCTTTTCGGCTGGTACTTGTAGTGAGTTGTACACCTGCATGGGTATCATGGCGGCAAACTCAGGAGCAGTATTTATCTCTGCCAACGGATGTCCGCAAGGAGTAACAGGTAACAGGTTCAGGCCGGCTACCAACGCACGGACGACCACCATTTTTCCGGCAATGTATTTCAGGGGCATGCAAAGCAAGGCGGTGTCTCCTTGTTTCAGACCTAAGAAACTGACAGTCAGCATGGCACTTTGCATCATGCGCTGTTTCTCTACCCGGAGCGGTTTGGGCGTTCCGGTAGAGCCGGAGGTATGCACCAGTACGGTGGTGTTGTCGTCAAACCATTCTGCTAAGAAATCGGCAAGTGAGGCCTGAAAGCTGTCTGCTCCATATTCCGCATGGAATCGTTTTTGCAGCAGGCTTTGTGATTCGCCTTCAGGTATTTGGGTTTCCTGAGCGGTGTAGCATTTCCCGTCAATCAAAATGGACTGACGGGCTATTTCTGTAATAAATGGAGTGGCGTTCATGTCAGATGGTTTGCAGATAAGTCGGGAAATCGGGTATCTTTTCTTCAGGATGGAACCACAGACAATCGCCTTCAATGTGCAGCGGGTAGTCAATGTTGTCGGTGAAAAGCATACCGGTGCCCAGCCCCTGAGGCATTTTAGGTTGGAGAGTGGCACACCACTGTGCGATAGCATTGAGTCCGATATTGGATTCTAAGGCGGAGGTTACCCAATAGCCTATGCCTCTTTCCTGAGCCAATGTAATCCATTCCTTGCTTCCCTGGATACCTCCGTGCAAGGACGGCTTTAAGATGATGTATTGTGGGCGGATGGTATCCAGCAGCTGGATTTTCCGTTCCGTTTCATTTACTCCAATCAGTTCTTCATCCAGTGCGATGGGGAAGGGCGAAGTGGCACACAGTTCTTTCATGACCTCCCATTGTCCGGCGCGTACGGGCTGTTCGATGGAGTGGAGCTGAAATTCGTTCAGCTGTGTCAGTTTCCGTAAGGCATCTTCAGGACTGAAGGCTCCGTTGGCATCTACCCGGAGTTCGATGTCGGCAGCTGAGAAATGGCGACGGATGTGAGCTAACAGTTCCAGTTCACGTTCAAATTCAATCGCTCCGATTTTTACCTTGATGCACCGGAATCCGGCTTTCATCTTTTCTTCTATGCGGCGGTACATTTCATCGAAATTACCCATCCAGATGAGTCCGTTGATAGGAATACCTTGTTCACCGCGACTGAAAGGGGTATCCCAAAACTGCAGACTGTTGGCCTGCAGATGGGCAAATGCGGTTTCCAGTCCGAATAGTATAGAGGGGTAAGGGCGAAGTCCTTCATAATCAATGTAGCCATTGGCGGCTGTTTTCTCACAGATTTCAGCTAGCAGGCGAGGATAATCGGGCAGGTCGTCGCAGCTTAACGCGGGCAGCGGAGCACATTCACCTACGCCATATTGTCCGGTTTCGGTGTCAGTAAGTAGCAGATACCATACCTGCCGGGTGTGATATACTCCGCGTGAAGTACCGGCCGGTTGTTTGAAATGAAGTGTGCGCGGAATGATTTTCAGTGTGTACATATTGGTCTGTTGTGAAGGGAATAAAAGCGGACAGAAAGCGGAAATGGTTTCTGCTTTCTGTCCGATAAAAAATGAGATGAGAGAATAATCAGGGGAATTTAGGGTATTTGCTCCAGTCGGGTTTCCGCTTTTCGAGGAAAGCTTTCCCACCTTCCTGTGCTTCTTCCGTCATGTAGTAAAGCATGGTTGCGTCACCGGCGAGTTCCTGAATACCAGCCTGTCCGTCAAGTTCTGCATTAAGTCCGGCTTTAATCATTCGCAGAGCGAGCGGACTGTGCTGCATCATGGTTTCAGCCCATTCTACCACTTCATCTTCCAGCTGGTCGAACGGTACGACTTTGTTGACCAGTCCCATATCCAGTGCTTCCTGGGCAGAATACTGGCGGCAGAGGAACCAGAGTTCACGGGCTTTCTTCTGGCCTACGATACGAGCCAGATAAGAAGAACCAAATCCGGCATCGAAGCTGCCCACGCGAGGCCCTGTCTGACCGAAGATGGCGTTTTCAGACGCAATGGTCAGGTCGCAGACTACGTGAAGCACATGTCCGCCACCGATGGCATATCCGTTGACCATGGCAATCACCGGTTTCGGGATGGAACGAATCTGTTTCTGTACGTCGAGCACATTCAGACGGGGAACGCCGTCAGTACCTACGTATCCGCCGTGGCCTTTCACGTGCATGTCGCCTCCGGAGCAGAAAGCCTTGTCGCCAGCTCCTGTCAGTACGATGACATTGATGTCCTGACACTCACGGCAGTAATACAATGCGTCACTGATTTCAGTAGTGGTGGTTGGAGTGAACGCATTGCGGTATCTCGGGCGGTTGATGGTAATCTTGGCGATTCCATTATAAAACTCAAAAAGAATATCCTGGTATTCCTTGATGGTTTTCCATTCTCTGGGTTGTGACATATTGCTATTTTTTTAGGTTGTGATAATACGTTTTTAGGTGTTCGATGTCCTTGTCCTTTTCTGTAAAGACCTCCATCAGCATGGGCTGTGAGGTAATGGATGGCTGGGTGAATACCTCTACCGCCTGGTCAAGTTCTTCTTCATTGTGGGCAGAAAGATACTGGAATCCCCGGTCTTCGGCCCATGCTTTGGCGGAAGTGCGGTGAGTGGCCGTAATGAAGCGTCGGCTGCTGTCTGCCATTTCCAGTCCCGGAAGCGCATGGAATATTTCTCCCCCTTCGTTATTGAGGAGCAGGATGCGTACATTGCTTCCGTAGTTGGCATTCCAGAGGGCGTTCATGTCGTAGAAGAAACTCAGGTCGCCGATGAAGATGAAATTGAGTTTGTCGGACGCCGTAGCGTAGCCGATGGCAGTAGACAAAGAACCTTCTATACCGTTAGTTCCTCGGTTGGATAAAACCTCCACGTCGTTCGGGAGAGGGAAAAGTTGGGCGTAGCGCACAGTGGAGCTGTTGGCCAGGTGAAGGGAACAAGAAGTCGGCAGGTGATTGATGACTTTCCCGATGGCGCTCATTTCGGAGTAGGGGAATACGGCTTGCGGAATATTCTTCGACAGAGCTTCCCATGTGCGGGGGTATTCCGGTGTGCGGCTGTCCATCATCGGGGCAATCTTTTCTAAGAACTCAAACGGGTCCATCTCAATCACGGTGGTCAGTGAGCCGAAAAGGTCGGCCACCTGTCCGTCACTAGCCACGTGCCAGTGTTCTACCGGCGGATGACGGCGAAGGAATTTCTTCAATCGTTTGGAGATGATATGACCTCCGTAAGTAATCAGTAACTCCGGACGCATCTTCTGCTGGGCTTCGAAGTCCATGGAGCAGAGCAGTGGCTCGATGTTGCGGATAGGCATGCCCGGAATCGTCTGGTTGCTGATGTTTTCGGTAAACCAGGCAAAATGCTTGTAGAGCATCTTGGTGTATTTCTTGTCGAACAAATAAATCAGGTTCATTTGTCCCACTACGACCATCCGTCGCTGGTAGCGGTTCAAGCGGTCGATGAGTGGCTGGTAATCCTTGTTGTACACGTTCAGTCCCTGATAGCGGGTAATGACGCGTGCTTCGGGAAGCTCCGTGACCGGTAGCTTGAAAAACGGTTCGCTGATAGGTACATTGATGTGTACAGGTCCTTTCCCGTGATGGTCAAGTTCCATGAGTGCCTCATTGATGAGGCGGTTGCAGTACCATTCGTCTTCTTCACTCTGCACTTCCGGCAGGTTGACAGATTTTTTCACCAGGCTTCCGAATACACCAGGCTGAGGGAGTGTCTGCCCGTCCATCTGTCCGATCCATGCGGCAGGGCGGTCGGCCGAAATGACGACAAGCGGCACCTGCTGGTAGAATGCTTCGGCTACGGCTGGGTGGATATTGAGCAAGGCTGTACCTGATGTGCAGCAGATGGCAGCCGGGCTACCTCCGTTCAGTGCCAGTCCCAAGGCAAAAAATCCTGCACTTCGTTCGTCTGTCACGGGATAGCAGGTAAATTCCGGAATATTGACCAGCGTTTGTACGATAGGAATGTTTCGGCTTCCGGGGCAGAGCACAATTTTTTGTATCCGGTGCGCTTTTAGTAAAGCTACAAGCTGAAGTATATTTTTTTTGTCAGTATACATGATTTCTAAATATGTTAGATTTACAGGATATTTCGCATGGTATTCATTTTTTGCTGCGTTTCTTCCCATTCAGTATCAGCTGTGGATTCTGGAAGGATACCTCCTCCGGCATACAACGTAGCGGTTTTCCCCTCAATATGCATGCACCGCAGGTTGACATAGAGGGTAGTGTCTCCTTCCGGAACTATCCATCCGATGACGCCGGAATAGAAAAGGCGGTTGTGAGGTTCCGTCTGTAGGATGAACTGGTAGGCTTCCTCTTTGGGTAAGCCGCACACTGCCGGGGTGGGATGTAATTCTTGCAGTACATCGCCTAAATGAGCTGTATCTTTCAGGCAGAAATGGAAATCGGTTTTCAGATGAACCAACTGGCCGGCACGGGCTGTATATGGTCCCTTTTCCGTGATTTTGCTGCCGAATTTCTTGATGGCTTTACGGATGTAGTCTCCTACAAAAGCTTGTTCTTCTTTGTTCTTTTTGCTCCATTCGGTGGGCATAACTTCTCCTTGCATGGGCATAGTTCCTGCCAGTGCCACTGTGTGCCAGTCCTTTTCGTGACCGCTGAGGATAATTTCAGGTGTACTGCCTATCCACGTACCGGTGGAAGGGGTGTGACATAGCGAAATCATCATGCGAGGATAGCTGTTGCAGGCTTGTATAAAAGTCGATAGCGGAGAAAACTGCTCATTCAGCGTGTGAGTTGTACTGCGGGACAGAACAAGTTTACGGAACTGCTTCTCCTTGAGTGGCAGGATGAAGCGGCTGAATGTTTCAGTGTATAAATTTTTTTCTTCTTTTTCGGAACTAATATGCGAATCTGTGGATGCGTCTATAGAATGAGACGGAGCGGCTTGCTGAGGGGGGCGTGTCAGCCATCCTTGCAAGGCATATTTAATTTCTTCCCAGTCGTGTGCCTGTATGTCCGGGCGGATAAGTACGGCCGGATGCGCTGGAGTAAACTGAAACGGAGAAAGAAGAAATCCTTTTTTCTGGTTCAGCTCATTCAGACTGTGGATATATTCAGGCTCTCCTTCTTCCTGCATGATGAGAATGGGTTCGTCTGTCCAGGGAAGACGGTATAATGCAAAGCAGACATGACTGCTGGTAAATGAATCAAGGAGCTGATGATATATGGTTTCCGGTGTATTCATGGCCGTTTTTTAACTATTTGATTGACAATGCGTGCGGTGGAAATTAACTTTCCTTCCTGATTGGTGATATCTACATTCCACAGGTGAGATGTGCGTCCGCGGTGGATGAGGCGTCCGGTGGCAATTACAAATTCTCCTTTCGGAACCATCTGGAGGTGGTTGGCACTTACCTGGATGCCGCAAGGCATTTCATTTGCACTGCACAATGGAATGGAGCCATGTCCGGCTACGATTTCTGCAAGAGCCAGAGACGCTCCTCCGTTAAGTATGCCAAATGGCTGGCAAGTTCTTTCATCTACCGGCATTTGTGCTTTCACATATCCCTCTTCCATTTCGAGGAACTGAATGCCTAAATGTGCTCCCATGGAGCAGGATAAGTCTGGCAATTCGTAAGAGGATTTACCGTTCATTTGCGTATAATAGTTCTTGATTCTACTGCAAATGTACATATTTCTCTGCAAACGTGGGGGAATTCAGGTAAGAATTAAGTAATTTATCGGACATTTCTCATAGATTAATTGGAATAAAAAACGTATATTTATGTCGATATTTTGTCTATCCGTAAAACTCTTTTTGAGGCTTCAATGAAAAAAAATGAGTTTTTTGCTCTCATAAATTGTTTTACGTATTTTTGTTTTTATGAAATAAGGGTTGGAGGTATGAGTTTAAAAATGAGATATTACTATATAGTGGGTATATGGAGTTTTTGCTTTGTGTTACCCATTATGATGGGTTGTATGCGCGAGGAGAAAAAGAGCTCGAAAGACTCTTTTGAAATGCTTTATCAGCAAATGGAACAAGCTTCCGTTGAATCTCCGGAACAAGTTTCCCAGATGGTAGATAGTGCGCTTCCATCGTTAAAAGACAGTATGATGTATTATCGCTTGCTTTTTTTGAAAGTAAGAGGTTACTTTTTGTCTTTTAAGCTTGATTCTGCATCTTATTTGCTTGACAAGGTTGCTGCTTTTTGTGACAGAACAGAGAAAAGTAAAGATGTTTATCAGCTGTATGCATTGATTTATAATGCCCGGGGAAATTTGTTTGTCCGTACTTCGCAGATAGATTCTGCCAGTTCCTGTTTTCAGAGAGCTTTTGAATATGCTAGTCGGGGAGGAAAAAGAGAATCTCTTCCGGACATTTGTCTGAATCTGGCAGATGTGTTTGTGAAGCAAGGACGTTATGATTTGGGCTCTTTCTGGTATAACCGTTCCTTGTCAATTTCGGATTCTCTGAGCATGCCCGATGAGCAAAGATTTCCTGCTTATTATGGCTTGGCTCAAGTGAATATGGAATTAAGAGATTTTGCGTTGTGCGATTATTATTATGATTTGGCATCGCACTATTATGATAAAATGCATCCTTTTGAGAAACATATTTATTTGAACAACAGGGGAAATTCTTATTATTACCGGCAGGACTATGAAACAGCGTTAGGGTATTTCCGCCGCTCGCTTGAAGTGGTAAACCAGTATCCGGATATGACTTTTGAGAGAAATCTGACCATGATAAATCTGGGAGAAATTTTCCTGATGCTGGATTGCACGGATTCTGCTTCTTACTATTTGCAGGAATGTCGGGGATTCTTTGATTCTATTCATCATGCTACAGCTTTGTATTGCATAGATACGCAGCTTATGGAGCTGGCATTGAAGCAGGGAAATGTGGCATTGGCCAGAGAGCGATTGAAACATGCTGTAAAATATGATAATGTAGAACCTAATATGATTCACGTGCGTAATCGTTATTTGCAACGTTATTTTGAGAAGGTGGGAGATTATGAACGTGCATATCACTATTTGGAAGAAAATCATCATATAGATGACTCCATTCGTAATGAAAGAGTGAAGATGCGGGCAGCAGAAATTAAATTGAAGTATACACAGGATAGCACCTTGATGAAGAAGGAGATTTCTATTCGGGAAAAGGAGAATCAGGTACTTCAGCTCTATCAATGGCTGTATATGATTGTGGGCGGAGGTTTCCTGTTGGTAGCTGTCGTTTCTGTCATCGTGTTGTATAGGAAGCGGTTGCGTGACAGGGAACAGTGGCGTATGCAAAATGCCATAACTTCCTTGCGACTGGAGAATGTACGAAACCGGATTTCTCCCCATTTCATTTTTAATGTGCTGAATCGTGAAATGAATCTTCATAAAGGAGAGGAGGAAAGCCAAAATCTGATTGGATTGACCAAACTGATACGCCGGAATCTGGAACTGACCGATTGCCTGGCTGTATCGTTGGCAGATGAATTGGAGTTTGTGGATACGTATGTGGGACTGGAAAAGGAATCCTTGGGAAAAGATTTTGACTACCAGTTGGATTTGGACTGCAAGATAGATTTGAAGGTGGTGAAAGTTCCATCCATGTTGCTGCAGATTCCTGTAGAGAATGCTATAAAGCATGGACTGAGATTAAAAGAAGGAAAACGATTGTTGCGCATACAGATACGTCTGCTGCTTGATAATCAGGTTGAAATTGTGGTGTCTGATAATGGTGGAGGTTATCGTAAGGTAAGTGTAAACCATGGAACTGGCACTGGAATGAAAGTTATTACACAGACCATTCAATTGCTAAACACATATAATTCACGCCCTATTCAAATGAAAATTAATAATGTATTAGTCGGGGAAGAAAAAGAAATGGGGTGTGAGGTACGCTTTGTGATTCCTTTGAATTATTCATATCAACTAAAGAAAAACTAGAAAAACATGAATGATAAAATAAGAGCTGTCATTATAGATGACGAGGAAACTGCCATTGATAATCTTTGCTTTGAGCTGAAGAAATATCCATGGATCTCTGTAGAGGGAATAGCCTATAATGGAAAGGCCGGAATCCGTTTGCTTGAAAAAGAACGTCCGGATTTGTTATTTCTGGATGTAGAACTTCCGGATATGTTAGGAATGGATTTGGCCATAAAAGTGCATGAACAGCAAAATTGGGATATGCATATTGTTTTTTATACCGCATACAACAAGTATCTGATAGATGCCTTGCGTAGTTATGCCTTTGATTTCCTGTTGAAGCCTGTTGCTTCAGAAGAGCTTTCGGTTGTGTTGGGACGTTTACGTGGTGAAGGCAATATGAAAAATTCAACCACTTTTCTGGCAGATACAGGTCATGGAGCTGAGAAATCATTTATGGTAGTCACTCCGGTCGGAGATTTACGTGTATTGCGTGTATCTGATATAGGATATTTCCGTTATATTTCCGAACGTAAAATCTGGGAGGTAGCTTTGGCAAATGGTACTTTTATTCCTTTAAAGCGAAATACCAGAGCTGAGAATTTGTGTGCGTATGATACTGCTTTTGTGCAAATTCATCAGTCGTATATTATCAATATGAATTATTTACTGATGGTGCAGGGTTGCCAGTGTGTGATGTATCCTCCGTTTAATAATGTGGATGAACTTCAGGTCTCCAAAAAGTATCGTAAGGAAATGATGGAGCGTTTTTGCCAATTGTAATAAAATGTTTTTTGACCACTTAGTAGCAAAAAACGTTTGTTTAGTGTGGAAGATGTGATATTTGGTCGGCAAGTCCTGTTTCCTTGTTTCTTCTTTGATATAGATATTTTTATTTTTGCATTAAAATTTACTAAATAAAATTCATTATGGGAAAATTGGGATATAAAGGTTTGCTTCTTTTGGGGGGCATGATGATGTTGGGGGGAGCGGCACAAGCTCAGTATTTACGTTCTTCTTATTTTATGGAGGGAACAAGTGCCCGTTTACAATTGAATCCGGGTTTGCAGCCTACCAAAGGATATTTTAATATGCCGATTATTGGCTCATTTAACATGTCTGCTTCTTCTAATGTGTTGGGAACAAGTGACATTATTGACCTTATGGATTCTGGAAGTGACTTATATTCAAATGACAAGTTGTTTGACCGTTTAAAGGCTGATAACCGTTTGAATGTAAACTTGAACACAGACATTCTTTCTTTTGGCTGGTATAGAGGTAAAGGATTCTGGAGTGTAAATGTAGGCTTGCGTGCAGATTTCGGTGCGGCATTGGCAAAGGACATGTTCTCTATGATGCGCACGATGAATGGTTTTGCATTGGAGGATGTGGCAGGAACCAATCAAAGCTATAGCTTATCAAATCAGACACTGAACATGAAGGCATACGCTGAAGTTGGTTTGGGATACTCACGCCGTATTACAGAAAAATTGACTGTAGGTGGACGTGTAAAAGTGTTGTTAGGTCTGGCTCGTGCAGAAATGAACATCAATCAGTTTGATTTGAATTTGGATGTTCCGAATCCTCAATATACAAATTATGCAGATTATGAGTCTCGTGGCGAACTTTCTCCTTCTGATTGGTATGGAGCACATTACGATTATTCTGCGAATGGTAACGTAATTACTACCTTGAAAGGTGGAGGTATGACTTTTGATAACAATGGAATGATTGATAACTTTGACTTGGATGCAGGCGACTTAGGTATTGCAGGTTCAGGTTTTGGTATTGATTTAGGAGCAAGTTATAAAGTATGGGATAACCTGACCGTATCAGCTTCTATTCTCGATTTAGGTTTCCTGAAATGGAAGGAAAGCGAAACAACTGTAGCTACGGTGAGTGGAGGAGATGAAGTGACCATTAATTCAGAGAATTATGATCGTTATATTGGCGGTGATTTCTTGTCGTTCGAACGTTTTGATTTTGAAGAAGGTTCACCTGAAAAGGTAAAAACAAAAACCCGTTTGTATTCTACACTGTTATTGGCTGGAGAATATGGATTGTTGAATAATAAGTTGAGTGTAGGTGCTATGTACACCGCTCGTTTTGCAGAGCCCAAAACATTGAATGAATTGACTTTCTTGGCCACATTCCGTCCAAAGAACTGGCTGAATGCAGCTATTAGTTACTCTCCGATTCAAGCAAGTGGTAAGTCAATTGGTCTAGCGGTGAAGTTGGGTCCGTTGTTTGTAGGAACCGACTATATGTTCTTTGGAGGTAATTCTAAATCAGTGAATGGTTTCTTGGGAATTTCTTTCCCTTTGGGTGGAAAACCAAAGCCATTTTCTGAACTGTAATATATCTTGTCTATTGCTATAATTCAATAAGATGGGGAGTGGCTGCCTTCCGAATCGTAATGTATGTATTGTCTGTTATGGGTTACGATAGGTTGGCAGCCTTTTTTATGTCTTTTCCATTCTTATAGTGGAAGTTCTTTCAGTATTTCGCCATTTAGATGGTATATAGTGATTTTTCCATTTTCATAACCGGCAAAAGTGGGAGGGTTGCCTCCTTTAGGGAAGGTAATGGAACCCGTGTTACAGATGATGCCGTTTGCCGTTTTTTCCAGTTTCCATAAATGGGTATGTCCGTAGAAAAAGGCATCATATCCATTTTGCAGGCGTTTTTCTTCATTGTAGATGTGCCCGTGGGTGAGGAATAACTTCTTGCCATTATCTACAATCAATGTGTAATCTGATAAGATAGGGAAGTTCAGTAGCATCTGGTCTACTTCAGAATCACAATTTCCTCGTATTGCTACGATTTCTCCTGTCATTTCATTTAATTTCTCTGCAATACCTTTGGGATTAAGTCCCTCAGGAAGTCCGTTACGTGGTCCGTAATTCAATATATCTCCCAAAATAATGAGCATATCAAAGTGATGTGCCTGGTAAAACTGCAGGACTTTTTCTAATGCAGGAAGGCATCCGTGTATGTCGGAAACAATTAAGTATTTCATAAAGCTTTTCGTTATTGATAATTCAATGCAAACATAAGAAAAAGCTTGTAATCAAAAAAACGGCCACCTTTGCAGGCAGCCGTTTTTCGTTGATTATATGCTAAAATAAATTATTCAGCTTTTTCGTCGCTCCAGTCCATTGCAGCCATACGCTTGTAAGAAGCATAACGTTTCTTAGCCATGT